>Ga0123356_10003971_pt1 | contig 15369 bp, 14 predicted proteins | sample TergutEmb28metaG_2_FD_92546 | JGI IMG/M metagenome (GOLD analysis project Ga0123356, IMG submission 92546) | Embiratermes neotenicus P3 segment gut microbial communities from Petit-Saut dam, French Guiana - Emb289 P3 | ecosystem: Host-associated > Arthropoda: Insects > Digestive system > Gut ... | reverse complement strand
CTCGGTGCCGCAATAATCCTTATGAAACTCCGAGGAGAGCTCGAGCGACATCCGAAGCGTCAATTTGGCGGTCTCGGAAAAACCTTTGGTGGGCGCTAGCGGCACCTGGGAGGTTGGTTTTGGCTCTAGCTGCAGGGCGGCCTTGACTCGTTCGAAGTCGATGCCGGCATTTTTCAAAACCCGTGCCCCGATCGAAGTTTCCTGTGACAAAATACCGAGGAGCAAATGTTCCGTTCCGACGTAGCTCGAACCAGTCATGCGAGCCAAAACCTCGGCGTGAGCCAAGACGTCACGGGCGTTGTCGGTTAATCTTTTGCTGAACTCCATATCTTATACTTTGCACTTCCGTTAAATTTTCACAAATTTTTGCAAAAACCATTATAACAAAAATAGCACTCGATATGCAAGAGTGCTAAGATACTTATTTCATTGTTGACATGAACAATTAAGTGTGGTACAATGGCTCAGTTATGATTGATAGAATTTTTACTTCACGAGTAAAGCGGGGGGGGGGTGCCCTACTAACTGCTGCAGCGCTGTCTTTAACGGGTTGTGCTACCTATAGTGCGTATCCCAGGACTGACTGGGAACAGTCAGGAGTTGTGGTTCGTGGTGACAATGGAGAATTATACTGTCAAGATGGGTTGGCGGGCATAAGGTATGCAATCGATGCACCTAAGCCAGCTGGGAGCGAGCCGGACAGAAGAATTATTGAGTTGGGTGATGGCAGCTATAAGTTGTCAGGTATTTTTAGTAATATGGGCACTGACGCAGTTAAAGCTGTTATTGTAAACGGCGAGTTCGTGTCAACCCCTGCCTTAAGGACGGGAGGAATTTCAGGTGGCGGTGGCCAGGATCTATTGCTTACTTACTTTGGTGACTTAGAGACTGCTGTTGCTTGTGTAGATCCTGAAGCGGATAGATCTCATAAATGACCTACAGCAAAACCTATCCCTCCGTCGCAATATCGAGCTCATAGCCGGTCAACGCCGAGGCTAAACGCACGTTCTGCCCCTGTTTGCCGATGGCGATCGATTGTTGGGACTCGTTGACGTAGACGGTGGCTTTTTTGTTGTCTTCGTCGATGTCGATGCGGGAAATTTCGGCCGGGCTGAGCGCGTTGGCAATGAAATTCTTGATGTCGCCGTCCCAAGTCACGATGTCGATTTTCTCGGCGTCGCCGATCTCGTTCATGACGGCCTGGACGCGGACGCCCTTGCCGCCGACGAACGTGCCGACCGGATCGACGCCCGGCACACTCGAGTTGACGGCGATTTTGGTGCGGCGGCCAGCCTCGCGAGCGATGGCCTTGATCTCGACCGTGCCGTTATCGATCTCGGGCACTTCCTGTTGAAAGAGGATTTTGACAAAGTCCGGCGCAGCGCGCGACAAGATAATTTGCGGGCCACGTTGATCGCGATCAATTTCTTTTAGGAGGACTTTGATGCGGGCGCCAACCTGGAGGCGTTCGCCCGGGACTTGCTCCGAAGCCGGCATAATACCAGCGCCGCGGCCGATCTCAATCCGCACGACGCGCGGCTCGACTCGCGCCACCGTCCCCGTGAGGACTTGGCCGACTTTGTCGTTGAACTCGGTGGCGACGACTTCGCGCTCGGCTTCGCGCAGTTTCTGGAGCAGAACTTGCTTGGCAGTCTGCGCCGCGACGCGCCCGAAACTAGTGGCCTCGAATTCCTGTTCAATGATGCCCTCGAGTAGGGCGTGCTTGTCAATCTTCTTGGCTTCCTCGAGCGACAATTGCGAAGCATTCTCCGGCGTTTCCACCACGTCATAGCGCACGATAATTTTCGCCGTGCCGTTGTTCTGATTCAGGATGGCGCGCACGTTCAAATCGCGATCGCCGTTGTCGCGCCGCCAGGCCGCGGCGATGGCTTGCTCGACCACATTCAGCACCGTTTCCTCTGGTAAATTTTTCTCCTCAGCGATCGAGTGCACCGTCGCAGCCAGTTGCTTTAGATTTAGTCCTTCCATTTTACTCCTTCCACTTAGTAAAAACACCGACCTGATTGGCCGGTAACGAAACTATTGTATATGAAAAATTATACAAAAGCAAGTGGAATTGGAAAATGATATATCGTGCGGCTAAGCAAAGAAAGCTCTAGAGGTTGATTGTCGCTAGGGTGTTGGCCACTGACGGCAAATCTTGCCAACGCGCCAGTTATCTGAGGTTTACGAGAACCATAGTTGTGATCGCCAAGCCATCTGCCGCGGCTGAATCCTGCTGCTGTGCCATTTGGATCTGGACAGCCATTTGAGGTAGAGCCCATAATTTCAAACCTTCCCACCCCCGGTGTGTTTGCAGATCTGGGCATTCCGCCACCTAATCCAGTTGCGGCCATTGCGGGATTTGCTATACCAGCGATTATATCCCTTTTTCTTTCTAGATCCTTAATGGCTTCCCATAACTTAGCCGTTTCAGGCTCATCTCCGCGCCTTTCTGCTTTTGCAGCAGCTTTTCTTAGAGCTTCCAATTGCGCATCAATAGCTTCCAAACGACTCTCTGGAGAATCATCTCTTGCTTCTGGACGAGAACCGGCTCTCTCAAATGACGCCGCTGGGTACAGGCTCGTGGGGGGGGGTGGTATGACCATGATTCTAGAATTGTACCATAAATGTGTTATTTCTGTCAATAGTGTAAAATAGAAGGTATGACAAAATCTGTGAATCAACTCGTCGACTTTTTTGTGCCCGAGCATTACGATTTGACTCTGGACATCGATCGCGTCGGGCGGGCGTTTAGAGGCGCGGTGAGAATCGAGGGCGAGCGAGTTGGCGCAGAAATCCGCCTGCACGCCAAAGATTTAAAGATCTCGCGCGCGGCGGTGGACGGCGTTGAGGCCAAAGTGAAAAAGCACGCGAACGACGAAATTTCTTTGCAAGCTCCGTCCTTGCAAGAGCGCTCGTTGCAGGAACCGTTCCTGCAGGGCGCAAAGGACGATGCGCGGAAATGCGTAGAAGACAGTCTTTTGCGCAAAAGGAAAGTCGAGATCGAAATTGAGTTCGTTGGTAAAATCGTCGATGGTTCGATGCATGGAATGTACCCCTGTAATTACGAGCTCGAGGGCGAAAAGCGCGAATGGCTGGCGACGCAGTTTGAGTCGCATCACGCCCGCGAGGTTTTTCCGTGCGTCGACGAGCCAGCCGCTAAAGCGACGTTTGATTTGGCGTTGATTGCTGAGAGTGGCGTAGAAGTTTTGAGCAATATGCCCATTTCTTTGCAAGCTCCGTCCTTGCAAAAGAAAGTCCCGTCTCGAGCTCTGCAGGAACCGTTCCTGCAATCCCTGCAGCGTTTGCAAGGACGGAGCTTGCAAAAAAGTCCGCAAAAGACGAAGACGACATTCGAAACGACGCCGAGGATGAGCACGTATCTATTGGCCTTTGTCATCGGCGACATGCAGCGTCTCAGCGCCAAAACCAAACGCGGTGTCGAGGTCAACATTTTCGCCACACCGGCGCAGAAACCGGAAAATCTCAAATTTGCGGCCAACGTGGCGACGAGGTGTATCGACTTTTACGAAGAATATTTTGGCGCTCGGTATCCGTTGCCCAAATCCGACCACGTGGCGCTGCCGGACTTTAGCTCTGGCGCCATGGAAAATTGGGGGTTGATCACTTATCGCGAGACGGCGCTGTTGGCCGATCGAAACGCCGCCGTGGCTAGCAAACAATACATCGCGACGGTCATTGCGCACGAGTTGTCGCACCAATGGTTCGGCAATTTGGTGACCATGCGATGGTGGGATGACCTCTGGCTGAACGAATCATTCGCGTCTCTGTGCGAGCATATCGCAACCGACGCGTTGTTTCCCGATTGGCAAATGTGGCAGACGTTCGAGACTGGCGACGTGGTGGCTGCGCTGCGGCGTGATGCTTTGCCGGGCGTCCAAGCGGTGCGCTCGAAAGTCCGCCACCCCGACGAAATCTCAACATTGTTCGACTCGGCGATCGTCTATGCCAAAGGCGAGCGGCTGCTGAAAATGTGTCGCGCGCTCGTCGGCGAAAAATCATTTCGGGCTGGCCTGAAGAAATATTTCAAGAAATTCGCCTATCAAAATACTGAGGCGAATGATTTGTGGGCGTGCCTAGACGAAGTTTGGAAGGGTGGAGGTTCGGCGAATACTCAGAGCATTCTCAAACTGATGACACCATGGCTAACCAGACCGGGCTATCCGGTAGTTAGTGCTGATTTTAAAAACGGCGAAATTATCTTGACTCAGGAGCGGTTTTTGAGCGACGGCACAACCGACGGCACAATCTGGCCGATCCCGTTGTTTTCCAATGACGAGAATTGTCCGAGGATACTCGAGGGGAAAACCGTGAGATTCAGGCCGAAAAATCCGGATCAATTTCGGCTCAATGTTGGCAACAACGCGCATTTTATTTATGTCTTTAGCGAGAATTTGCGAGAGAAATTAACGATCGATATTCACGATTTTTCGCCGATCGATCGCGCGGCGACGATCAACCAAATTTTGCTTTTGGCTCGCGGCGGGCGAGAAAACACGGCCGACTTGATCGAAGTTTTGTCCAAATTGCGAGACGAAAATTCCGACGCAGTTTGGGACATGATGAACATGGCGCTCGGTGATCTTATGAGGTTCGTTGAGCCGGACAGCGACGACGAAAAGCGTTTGAAAAAGTTAGCTGGCGAGTTGGCGCGCGAGCAATATTTACGACTCGGTTGGGAGCAGAAAAAGGACGAGTCAGCCGGCGACACGAAGCTGCGGGCGACGATTATATCACGTATGATATATGCGGAAGATCACGCGGCGATCGACCGGGCGCTCAAAATTTACAGTGCGAAGAAACACAAACTAACCGAAATCGCCGGTGATCTCAGGCCGATAATCTTGGGGGCGGCGGTGCGTCACGGCGGCCGCGAAGAGTTCGCCTATTTGCTCGACATCTATAAATCGACGGCCGACGCCGAGCTAAAACAAGACATCTGCGCGGCCTTGACGAGCACGCACGACCAGAGTCAAATCGATGAGATTGTTGGTTTTCTTGATCGCGTTGATATCGTGCGACCACAGGATGTCTTTACCTGGTACGCCTACATGCTCGGCAATCGGCGGGCGCGTCCGAAAATTTGGGGCTGGGTGCGGGCAAGTTGGCCATGGATAATTCAAACTTTTTCGGGGGATAAATCGTATGATCTGTTCCCGCGCTACGCCGGCCAGCGTTTGCAAACTCGCGCCGAGTTAGCTGAATTCGACGAATTTTTCACGCCGCTAAAATCCGAGCCGGCGCTGACTCGCGCGATTGACGTCGGTCACGGCGACATCGCGGCGCGCGTTGAGTGGTTGGAGCGTGATCGCGATGCGGTCTTGGAAAAGTTAAAATCTATGGAAGGAGAATAAATGGGATCAATGATCGAAATCAACGACACACTAAGGATTAGCAAAACACAAGGTTTTCCGGCCGCGCTAGACATCAAGAAACACCTCACAGAACCGATTCCGTTCGATTTGGTCAGAGGCAAAGTTTTCTCGTTCAAATCCAAACCAAAAATTAGAATCTATCAACAACCACCCGTCCGCACATTCCTGGTCGAAGATTACGGGGGGGGGGTATTGGCTGTATTGGGGGCTTTGTTATGTCCTGAGCGTCAACCACAATTATGAAACCGGCGAAACCTCCGGGACGTACAAAATTATCAAATTAAACACCGCCGAAGAAATGAAGCAAATGTTTGATCTGACGCATTTCACTAATAAAGAGCAAGATTATTTTAGCAGCTAGGCGATATTTTCGATGAATTCGTCAATCTCGGACGGAGGGCAGAGATTTCAATTAGAACGGCAGCCGACCATTCTTCAGATCGCCGCCAACTAATATCGGATATTGTCTAACAAAGTCTTCATAACGCTGAGTGTCAGAGCCTTCGCTTTCTGTGCATTCAAGAAGTCCCATAATCTCAATATAAATTTGTCTGTCTGTTATACCACTATTATTTTTTCTCATTTCCATAACAAGCATGTAGCTTTCAATAATTTTCGGCAGCTCATCATCTCCCAGCACCCACGCTTCTTTGTTTTTAAGATACGGCTTAATAACATCTAATGCTTCTCTGACTCGCTCGATTACTTCTGGTTCATAAGGTAGATCGACGGGCGTCTTAGCTGCGGTTCTTTTAAAATTGACAAACCCAGGAAGCTTATTATGGTCAGCAACGTAATCACCGATATGTATAATGGTTTCTTCGTCTTTACCGGGCAGAAAAATGCGGGTGCCTTGTTCGGAATGATCGCTTATCCTATACGTCCCATCAATTTCCAGTGTGGTGATTCTACATGGCCAAAATCGAATGCTTAGGTGTCGCCGAGATATCGAATTAGAAATCGGCGACAGATGATTAGCGGCTGAAGACCCCACGTGCAATAGGCCTCTCTCCATCATGTCCAGTTGCGCTTCTCGGCTGATGTGCAAACTACTGTCTCTAGCAATAAAACTGTATGGATCTAGCTCCTCTCTACGCTGAGGATCCAATATTTTGATGTCGGGTGTATCGATATATGAGCGCAATCTCAATTCCCTGTCACCGACAAGAAGCCGTGCCATATAATCCGAATGGCGCCGGGGGGGGGGTATCTTTGCTCTTAATAGATCAAACTCTATGGTTTGCTGATGAATGCGATATTCCTGGAAATTAGACATAAACTACATTATAACAAAAAATTGTGTATTAGTCAATATTATTAATAAAATTGTCAACTTTCGGCGGGATTTTGGAAAGGGAAATGGCGGCGAGTTTGATGTCAAAATTTTCGGTTAGAGCGGCGTTTTTCTGTAAATAGAATTCAGCCGCGAAGCGCATTTGGCGCAGCTTTTTCGGCGTGATGGCGGCGAGGCCGTCGCCGTGGCGAGCGTTTTCGCGGTACTTTACCTCTGTGAAATAGAGAGTTTTCTTGTGCTCAGAAATGATATCAATTTCGCAGAATTTGGTTTTCCAATTCTGGGCGGTGATGGTGTGGCCTAATTTTTCCAAGTGTTCGACCGCGATATTTTCGGCGATGCGACCGGCAGTTTGCTCAACTTTCTTTGCAGGAACCGTTCCTGCAGTCTTTGCAAGGACGGAGCTTGCAACAGAAAACTTGTCAAGAGCGGCAATCGGCGCAAAACTCCGGCGGTGCACTGGCGTGACGCCGTACGCGCTAAGACATTCCTGGTGCAATTTCGTGCCATAGCCGACGTGTTGCTCGAATCCGTGACGCGGGAAAACGCGCCCCAATTGCGCCATGTAGTCGTCGCGGAAAACTTTGGCGACGATGGCGGCGGCGCTCACGGCGGCGATTTTGGCGTCGGCCTTCGGCAGGGTCGTGATTTTGCTAACCATTGCAAGCTCCGTCCTTGCAAGAATATTCTTTGCAGGAACCGTTCCTGCAGTGGTTTTTGCAGGATTTTCGGGAGTGGCCAGGAGATTCGCTGTGCCGTCGATGATTATCTGATCCAATTGGTCGAAAATTTGACGCGGGATTTGCTTGGTTGCCTGTCGGGCGGCCAATTTTAGAGCCCCGCTCAGCCCGAGCTCATCGACTTTGGTGGCGGCCACCCAACCAACGCCGACGGCGATGGCCGACTTTTTGATCTCGAGAACCAACACCTCGCGCTGTTTCTTGCTCAGTTTTTTCGAATCAGCCAAACCGGCCGGTACTCTTTCTGAATCAAAGATGACGGCGCCAACCACCAACGGTCCCGCCCAAGCACCGCGACCAACCTCATCAATCCCGAGCGTCAACATGATACAATTGTATCATGAGCATCACGGCGAGTTCATCCGCGCCAAAGTCGCGCCGCCGCCTCAGCCGGATTATCGTGTCGGTGTCGATTTTCGTGATCATCGCCGGAGCGGGCGCCTGGGCGGTGCTCAATCGGCAAAATATTATTGATCAAATCACGGTCTGGCAATTCAACATGCCGAGCGCGGTGGCGGCTCTAGCCGACGATAGCGGCATGAGTGTGCGCGGCAAATTCGTTTTTCACGCTAGTCGGCCGGAGCTGAACGATCACGTGGCGTTTAACCAAAATTGCGAGATGCGCGAGAGCCAGGCGGTCATTTTGGGCTGCTTTGCCGGTGGTCGGATCTTTATTTTCAATGTGACCGACCCGCGCATCTACGGCATTCGGACGGTCACGGCGGCGCACGAAATGTTGCACGCGGCGTACGCTCGTTTGAGCGCTAGCGAGCGAAAAAAGGTCGATAGATTGTTGGAAAAGCAATTTGAGCGGACGACCGATCAGACGCTGCTCGACCTCATAGAAATTTACGAAAAGGCCGAACCAGGCCAAAAGCTCAACGAGCTTCATTCTTTGTTCGGGACTGAGGTGTCGGATTTGGATAGCGAGCTCGAGGCTTATTATGAGAAATATTTCGCCGACCGCGCCAGGGTAGTGACCATTTACCAGGAGTACCACCAAGTTTTCGCCGATTTGTCGGCCGAGGTTAGTGCGCTAGAAAAGCAACTAGAATCCGAAAGTCGAGCCATCGCGGCGGCGCTTGCTGAGCACGAGAAGGGCACTTCGGAGCTAGCGGCCGATATCACCGAGTTCAATAACTGCGCCGACACGCTGAATTGTTTCGCGTCGCAAGCGGCGTTCGATCGGGCCCGAGCGGCGCTTATGACGCGCCAGGCCAAACTCAAAGAAACCGCCGACCAAATCAACGCGCAAGTAGAAAAGTACAACGCCGGCGTGGCTGACCTGAACGCGCTAGGCATCGAGGCCAAACGACTAAACCAAAGCATCGATAGTCACGCGCCGACGATTGAATAACGTGATATAATTATGCTTATGAAAGGTCGGAGCGAGTTTACTGTTCAAGGGCGTCGTACGTCAAAAACCCCGTTGATTATCGGTCTGGTAGTGATGGCGATGTTGTCGGGTGTGTTAACTTTTCTTTTCCTAAACGGCCAGGAAACGCGGATTACGATTAGTCAGCCCAAGAAGAGCGCAGTAATTGAAAAAGTCTATCATGGCAAGGCGCCAAATTGTCCGGAGAAGTATTGCGTGTCGATCACGGTCAATGGCGATCTGCTGTTCCATCCGGCGCTGTGGAATAATTTTCGCACTGGCGACGAGCGCGAGTTTGACTTTACGCCGCTATTTGCCGCTCAATCGCAATATTACGCCAAATCCGATATTGTCGTTTGTGACGTCGAAACGCCAATCGCCAAACCTGGCGGGCCGTACGCCGGTTATCCGATTTTCAACATCCCGCCGCAGGTGCTGGACGCTGCCAAAGAGGTCGGCTACACGGCCTGTACCACCGACACTAATCACGCTTGGGATCAGGGAGTCGCCGGCATCGAGCGAGTCATCGATAAGTTGGACGAATTGGGCATTAAACACACCGGCACGTATAAAACCGAAGCCGAGAGTAAAGAGCCACTAATTCTCAATGTCGAGGGTGGCAAGCTGGCGATTATTGGTGGCACAGTTTCATTAAACGGCATGATAGCAGATTACGATTGGCGTGTGGATCGTCTGCGTGACGGCGACATGGCCGAGCATGATTATGCGCGGATGATTTCCCTGGCCAAGAAAGCGCGCGAGCAGGGCGCGGATCTAGTGGTAGCGCAACTGCATAGCATGCAAGAATATATAACCTACGCCGACGGTTGGCAAAAAACAGCCGCGCATCGCCTCATTGACAGTGGCGAATTCGACCTGGTTTATTTTCATGGCTCACACTCAGTCCAACCATTCGAATTGTACAATGGCGTTTATATTATTTACGGCCTCGGCAACTCGCAGACCGTCTCAGCACCGCAAGTGCGCTATGTTAACAACCAAGGTCTAACCGTGCGCGTTCAATTCGCCAGTAACGACCAGAGGGAATGGCGGGTCGCAAAAGTCTCCTATCTGCCGACACTCAACAAAACCGGCGCCAAGTACGCTTGGTGTCCGCTAACAGCCGACCGCCCGAGCGGCTTCTGTGTGTCCGAAGTAACCGACAATCAAATGTACACGCGCATGGAAAATATCATGTTCTCAATGGGTCTAAACAAGGACGACCCAATCATCCAACCGTGGTTGATTAGCGAAGAAAATCTACAAAACTAAGCAGCCGCATTTTCGAGCAAATTCAATCGCCCGTCAAGTTCAACTAGTGCATCGTCAATACGTCGATGCGCCGCTACATCAGCAAAGTGATCATCGGTCAGACTCTTATAATCCTTAATGAGTGTGTCAACGCCATTACGCAAAGTGTCAAGAGACTTCTTGTCGGCACAACTATCAATCTTCTTCTCTAAAGCATCGAATCGCTTTGCCATATATTTGAACAACTTATCAAACTCATCGTTTTTCATATTAGCCATTATAGTTAGAATTTTCGTATGACGCAAGCCTTGACAACGCCCTATCTATCGTGAAGCATGAATATGATATAATTGACTCATGGCAAAAGTGAGGGCAAAATTCGTCTGTCAACAATGCGGCACGTCTTTTCCGAAATGGACGGGCAAGTGCGAGAGCTGCGGGGCGTGGAATTCTTTGTTAGAACAATTGCCGATCGCGGAGGGCAAATCGGTCGTCGCCAGGAGTCAGGGTCAGAAATTGACGGCCGAGAAAATCCGTGATGTCAAAATCGACACGGTGGCCGATCGGATCGCTTCGGGTTTCGATGACCTCGACGCAGTGTTGGGCGGCGGGTTAATGCCGGGCGGCGTGGTGCTGCTCGCCGGACAGCCAGGCATCGGCAAATCAACCTTGCTCATGCAAGTAGCGGCCGTCGTCGCGTCCAAAAAAGAAGTCCTATACGTCAGCGGCGAAGAATCAGCCAGCCAAATTAAATTGCGTGCCGAACGCTTGGGCGCCAAAGACAGCCAGAACCTCGATCTGGCTTCTTCCGTTTCGGCTGACGATGTGGCGGCCACGATATTGAGCGGCAAATACAAATTGGTCATCGTCGACTCGATGCAGACGATGCAGATGGCGGAAATCGCTTCGGCGCCCGGCACGGTGTCGCAGATCACCAACTCGGCCAGCATCATCATTCGCGCCGCCAAATCGACTGATACGGCGGTGATTTTGGTCGGCCATGTCACCAAAGAAGGCTCGATCGCCGGCCCGAAAGTTCTCGAACACATTGTCGACGTGGTGCTGGAATTCCAAGGCGACAAGTACGGCGGCTTCAAGCTAGTACGCGCTAGCAAAAACCGCTACGGCTCGACCACCGAGGTGGCTATCTTTGACATGAAAGAATCCGGTTTGGAGTTGGTCAAAAATCCGTCCGAGGCATTATTGGCCGAGCGGCGCGACACGGATGGTTCGGTCATTTTGGCGACATTAGAAGGCAATCGGCCGCTGCTGGTCGAAATCCAGGCGCTCGTCAACCCGACGAATTTCGGCTATCCGGGTCGCACGGCTAGCGGGTTTGACTTGAATCGGCTGAAACTTTTGATCGCGGTTTTGGAGCGTCGCACCAAATTGAAATTGACCGACAAAGACATCTACGTCAACGTGGTCGGCGGGCTAAAGCTCGATGATCCGGCGGCCGATTTGGCGGTGTGTATGGCGATCGCTAGCGCGGCGGCCGAACGAAAATTGGCGGCCGGTGCCGTGGTGTTCGGCGAAATCGGCCTAGGCGGCGAAATTCGCTCGGCTCACATGGTCGACAGACGCATCGCCGAAGCCAAAAAGCTCGGCTTTAAATTCGCCATCGCGCCGAAATCTGCCGATAGATTATCTGGATCCCGGGTCAAACCCGGGACGACCTCCGGCCGATTCGTCGTCCCAGCCAGTGATTTGCGCGACGCGCTTAATCAGCACCTCAAATAGCTTATGATATAATAGATGTCAAGCGGCGAATGCGTTATTGAATTGAAGCAATAGCGTCGCTTACTTTGCTAAAAGTCGCGCGCGATACTGAATTGAATCAGACGCGGCTTTTTGCTTTTAGAGCGAGATATTAGCGCGATACGTTGAAATGACACTCAAACACAAAAAACTTTGCGCCTATCGCAGCAAAATCATTCATTGAACACTGTGTCACCATCGCAGTACAAACCTCTAGATGAATCGATTGCAAGTGCTGATACTGGGCGGTGGGCTGACTCTTTGGTTAGGTGCCCCGAAGTGGTTGGTGTTACGGTAAGCGCTAACGCGGCGTCACCACACGTGGCTGCAATTACACCCGTGCCAAAATCCTTAACTAGATGGTAATTCCCATCTAATTTGCTAGGCTGGAGTCCCGAATATGGGTCAGCGGTGTCAACCCAATCACCAGTGTTACCCACATACTCAACATCACTGAAACCACTCCGAGTTACAACTCTTACCGCTTCATCAACGGACAGATATTCTTCTGGCGACGAACAGCCCCCCCCCAGGCTCAAGCCAGCTGCCAAAACTGGCGCAATAAGTTTATTCTTCATTCCCATAAGATCTCCAATCTCCTTACTTAATAATGAACTATAGTGTATCATATTGATCAAATTATTGCAAATTCCACACCTAGCCCCTTTGGCTTGTTAGAATATGTGGTATAATACTTACTGAAAGGAATTATTTTGCAATGAAATGAGTGAAAAATGAACTTGTTCATTTTTCCGAGTGAAGCAGTAAAATATGTAATATTATGCAACAAATTATCTTAACTGTGGCCATCTTGATTTTGGCTCAAACAACATTTTTAACGGTGCGGAAATTGCGCGAGAAACGGCTGAAAGTCGCGCGCGGGTCGCTGCTGCTCGACACTTCGGCGATCATGGACGGGCGCATCGTCGACGTCGCGAAATCGGGCATTATCACGGCCGAGATTATCGTGCCGCGCTCGGTGATTAACGAGCTGCAATTATTGGCCGATCGCGCCGATCACGGCAAGCGTATGCGAGCTAGAAAAGGTCTCGAAAATGTCCGCGAGCTGCAAAAAATGGAGACGGTTAGCGTGACTATTCCGAACGACGGACATGTCGGCTCCGGCGGCGTGGACGAGCGGCTGCTCGAGTTGGCCAAAAATTACGAGGCCAGTATCGCGACGACCGACTACAATCTGAACAAAGTTGCCAAAGTCGTCGGCATCACGGTGGTCAATGTCAACGAGCTAGCGCAGATGCTGCGCGTCCAACATCTGCCGGGCGAGACTGTCGAGATCCAACTGATCCAACCGGGCGCTAATCGTGAACAGGCGGTCGGCTATCTCGACGATGGCACGATGGTGGTGGTTGAGGATGCGAAAAACCTGATTGGGCAAAACCAGCGAGTAGAGATCATTCGCTCGCTCCAAACCGAAGCCGGTCGCATGATGTTCGCCAAGAAAGTGGCGCCGTCCAAAATCAAATCCGCACCAGCTTTTCATTCTGAGCAATTAAAGAACAATAGTCAACCAAGGAAACCTCGCTTTAACAAAAACCGAACCAACCGTTCCAAGCAACACAACAAACCAACAACCCCCGAAGACTCGATGGTGCGTTTGGCTAATAATCGCAAGTGAAGTGAGAAACAACTTATCACGAATCCTCTAAATTTCCGAAAAATTCTTCTTGATTAAAATTTCGGATAGCACGAATGCTTGGAGTGTGACTGTCGGAATTTTAGAAGAAGGATTTTTGACGCGAAATTTTGTCGGATGAGTGAAAGTCGTTTCTTGCTCCACTTATTTTTACTTAAACTATTTTTGTCTAAACAATCGTCGTTTCAAATCAATCGCCCAATAGAAAATGCCAAAATTGATAAACAGCTCGAGGTATTCCGTCGGCACGCCGGCGTTGAGTTGCCAGACTTCCGTCACGAACAAATTAAAGAACAGAGCGACCATAAACACGCCGAGCGTTAGGCAGATTCTTTCCGCCAAAACGCCGCGAGCCGGAATCACCACGCGGATCAAAATAGCCGCGGTGGCGAGAACGCTGAACAAAATCGAGCTGAACCGAATGCCGGTGTTGGTCGTTAAAATCGAATCGCAAAAGCCAAACGCGGCGGCGAAAATAATCAAGAAATAGGTCGGCGGCAGCCAATCGCCGAGCCAGGCGAAACGTTTGAATTTAGCGAGGATTTTCTTGATATTATTTCGCCAAAACGGTAGCGCCGCCAGGAGCAACCAACCGCCAAAATAGAGCACATTTTGAAACAGCTGTGTCGCCAAATTATGAAAATTAGTCTCGCGCTGGGAATTATTTTCTAGGAAAAATTCCGGCGTTGACCAACCAAAAATCCGCTGCCCCCAACTAATTTCTTCGCCCGCCATCAAAATCAGAATCAGAATTATCAGACAAGCAAAAATCGCCGGCAGGATTTTCTTCTTTAGGGCATAGCGATAGGCAATCATACCGAAAAAGACGGCCGCTGCCAGTTGCAATGCCATTTTGACGAAAATGGCGTGGCGGAAATTGAGACCGCATTCTTTCGCATTATCGCAACGTACCAACCAAACCGCGAATTCCGGCCAGAGCGCCTGGATCAGCACGAAAATCAACACCAGCGCCGGAATGGCCGCCATCAAAATCTTGGCTGAGCGAGGGGCTTTTTTAACAGAATCAGAAAGTTTGTGGTCAATTTTATAGCTGAGCAGTAGTCCCAGGAACACTAGCATCAACACAACGCGAATGACGTTAAACCACAGGTCGTCTGTCAATTTGACGGGCGTGAAAAACGTAACCAAAGTCGCGGCGCCAAACAGCGAGGTTAGGATTCCTTTGAAAATTTTCATCACATCCCCGGGAATGTTATGCTATCGGAGCCCTCGGCCGTGTAGTAGGCGGAGTCGGTGACTGAGACATTGACGGTGTACGATCCAGGCAGACCGTCGACAATAATGCGCCAGCCGCCGTCGGCGTATTGGGAGGCGTTGAAGGATTGCCCGTTGAACGAGATGGTCACGTTGCTGACCGTATGAGTGCCGGCGCGGACGTGCGTGATGATGTAGTATCTGCCGGACTCGCCCGTTGCCAAACTCATGACATCCGACACGAACGGACTCTGATCCGTGCCGCAACGGTGAACATCGTCCTCGCGCTCGGCGTCGTAGCCGTCGGGCGGCGTGTAGATCACTTGTTTGGTTAGTGGATCAATCATCTTGATGACGTCAAGCTCCTCGATAGCTCCCGGCGGCGTGCAAGCGTTGGCTTTCTTCTTGCTGACTTTGTCGAATTTCATTTTCACCGTCGTGGTTTTCTTTTGATTTTTGTTGTACCATGACGGATAAAGATCAGTCCGACCGTTGATGCTAAGGGATTGAATACCGGCCGGTTTGGTGAACCAATCGTTCGGTTTCCAGGTGCCATCGGGTTTGAAAACGTCGTTAAAGGTCGGCTCCATAATACTGCGCATCATGGTTGAGATATTATATGAAGAACCGCTCCGGAGAGCTTTCGGCACATGGTTGCCCCACCAAATAGCGACGGTGGCTTT
>Ga0123356_10003970_pt1 | contig 15371 bp, 17 predicted proteins | sample TergutEmb28metaG_2_FD_92546 | JGI IMG/M metagenome (GOLD analysis project Ga0123356, IMG submission 92546) | Embiratermes neotenicus P3 segment gut microbial communities from Petit-Saut dam, French Guiana - Emb289 P3 | ecosystem: Host-associated > Arthropoda: Insects > Digestive system > Gut ... | reverse complement strand
CGCGAAACATTGCGGAGCCGTCTCAGGTGCCCTGTGCTTGGAGAAAGGCGGGAAAAAACCGTTAAGAAGTGGGGCGGAGAGAGGCTTTTTGGACTCACCCGATACAAAACGCCCCGATTCGCCCTTGCCGAACAAAGCACATAGTCCACAACTGTAAGGCGTTTCGATACGGTCGCCGGAACTCGACTTTTTTTAACTAAGAGCGCTTCCGGCCCGATTACGGAGCATCAGAAAGCCATCCTCCTCCCCGGTGGCGCAAACCCCGAGGTGGCCAGCGCCCAGGCACATAACCTGTCCAGATCAGAGGATCACGTTCGATTTGACCCTTTCGAACCGGCGCCTCCGAAGCGCAGTCGAATCTTTAAACGCATCCTGCATTGAGGACCTGGCTAAGCCGCGGTTCCTTGATCAGGACGCCCATGATCTGGCTTCGTGGTTGTCTCGGCTGCAAGGGGCCCTCCGCGTTCTTCAAACAGGAGCCGACGCAAAGTGCGGAGATCGTTCAGAATCCTCCGACTCCGATTTACGTGGAGTTCGAGCTTGGCCAGGTTATAGAGGGCAATTCGCAGGGCGTCCTGCCGACGTGAAGCCACCGACTCCCGCTCCACATCACCTTCAAGCTCGCGTTTTGCCTCGGACACGGTTTCGGCCAACAGACCCACAAAATCATGGGCACTCTCTAGCGTCTTGAATTGATCTTCCACTCGTGGCTTCATCAAGACCTCCTCCCCGGCCAGTGGGGCTGAATTCCTCATAGAATCAGGTCAGAGAACCCGGGCCGACGCTGACGCTGGCACGCAAAACTCAATCATCCATCCCGCTTGCTGACCGGCCACTGCTGACTTCGCCGATGCCTGATACCAGGGTGGCCATAAAGTGTCCCTCGCGTTCGTGTGAACATCTCACGAAGTTTGTCCGACGCGCTGTGATTTTGGTCACATCGCGGCGTAGCCTGGTTATTCCGCCAATCAGACTCCAATCTGCGCCGTGCCGCTTGTTGAGCTAGTGCCCCTGGCCAGTGCTCGCTCTGCGTGTGGCATGTCGAAGATTCGCAGGTCAGTTTGCTTGACTGAGATGGGGAGACGGTGCTTCAGAGCCTTCAATGCTTCTGAAGCACTTTTCGCAGAACATCCCTCCGAAGGTGATTCCTTTCAGCATAACCAGACCCTGATACATGGGGACCACTTTATCCTTATCCGGATCTTCCCTGAGCAGACCTACGAGATGACCACAATACAGATGTGTCAGAGGCATTCAATTCCCCTTTTATTTTTTCCTGGTAAGGTTTCCCTCACCTTGGCAATTGTGACTTTCAGCTTTCTCGTCGGCTTCCGCAACTGTCAGCGGTGAGTTGTTGCACAGAACTCCAGAAGCAAACATCCCCGAGGTCTTTCAACTGCGAGTCTGCCTTCGGTACCTGCCGTACTACACGCGGGTATAGTAGCCTGGCAGTCGTGGTTGACGCGTGCAAGTGACTCTCGAGTGTAAAAACTACAGCAGAGCCTTGACTGCCGCTCTGCTCTGAAGGCATCGTCCGTAAGCCCGAGGTAAGGGATGACCCTGTCGCATAACCGGTCCCTGGTCCTCCGGGGAACGGCCATTATACGGGAACACCTTCCCGGCGCGTGAGCTTTACTCCGGTGTGGGGTGACTTGAGTGACAACCACGTTTGCAATCGTCGGCCTGCAACCTGCGTGTTGAACAAAGCCAAGCGCTTGCCAGGCCAACAGAGCCAGTTCGCTGGTCATGCAGCTGATATAGACTTGCAACGCCACGAGGACCCTTGTAGTGACCAACGAAACCCTTCTGCCATCCCACTTCCAGGAATATCGATGAAGACCATTCGATCAGTGCGTGCCATGATTGCGACTCTTTTGCTGCCTGCACTCTACTTGGGGCCGCCTCTTCTGGCGCAGTCGAAATCTCACGCCGCGCTCGACATGACGCCCGTGACGCCGGAATCGGTGGGATTCTCCAGCCAACGTCTCGAGCGTTTGCACAAACTCATTCAGGGCGAAGTGGACCAGAAAGAGCTGGCAGGAGCGGTAACCATCCTGGCGCGACACGGCAGGGTGGTGGAGTATCGCACCTACGGCCAGCGGGATCTCGCAAGCCAGGCGTCCATGACGAAAGACGTCATTTTTCGCGATTATTCAATGACCAAGCCCGTGACCGGTGTGGCCATGATGATTCTGTACGAGGAGGGCAAGTGGCTGCCCTCCGATCCGATTTCGAAATACATCCCCGAATTTGCCGCGCTCAAGGTATTCAAAGGAGTCGATGCCGAAGGCAGAATGATTCTCGCCGCTCCCGGGCATCCACCAACCATGCTGGAATTGATGTCGCACTCCGCGGGCTTCTCTTACGGTTCAGGCCACTCGGTCGTCGACGCGATGTACCAGGACAAAAAGCCGATGCGATCGGCGAACCTCGAGGAGATGATCGAGAAGCTCGCCACGATCCCGTTGAACTACGAACCTGGCAAAGGTTGGATTTATAGCGTCTCGATGGATATTGAGGGATACATCGTCGAAAAACTTTCCGGGCAGAAGTTGCCCGATTTCATGTATGAGCACATCTTCGAACCACTGGAAATGAAGGACGCCGGCTTCTTTGTTCCCGCAGAAAAACGCGCGCGCTTCGCCACGAACTATCACGATGACGGGCAGGGACACCTCGTTCCGGTCGCAACAGAAAACGACCCTCACGGTGACTACGCGACTCAGCCCAGCGTGCCTTCAGGCGGCGGCGGGATGGTTTCAACCGCCGAAGATTATTATCGATTCGCACAAATGCTCGCCAACGGCGGCAAACTTGGGAATGAACGCATTCTTGCCCCAGCCACCGTCAGGCTCATGACGTCAAATCACCTGCCGGCAAGCATTCTGACCGGAGAGTTCGGGATCGGCCAGCACATCATGCGGCCGGGCTTCGGCTACGGCTTCAATTGCGCCGTCGTCTTCGATCCACCCGAAGCCGGATTGCCGGATGGCAAAGGAACATTCTTCTGGGACGGGGCGGCCGGAACCTGGTTTTGGGTAGATCCAACCAACGACATTGTTTTCATCGCTATGATCCAGCGCATGCTCGGTCACGACAATCACACTCTGCAATATCGCAGTCACGCGACGGTCTACCAGGCGCTGGTCGACCCTTCGAAGTAAATAAGGCGATTCCACAATTGAGCCAAAAATCCGTACGTTCCAGGGTATTGTTCCCCAGCAGGATGAAGTGCCCTTCTCTTCTATCGAAGCTCACCTTTGAGCGTCCAGGTTTTGCGCCGTCTCCACCCATGGCAAAACCGATGGGCATCCCATGGATATGCAGGTGCAGCTCGGCCATACTGACGCACGCACCACGAGATCTACACGCGGACACTCGGGCCGGAGGCGTTCGCCAGGGCAAATCAAGTCGCCAATCGCTTATTGCAGGTGGACAGAGGAGCCTGATCCCGACTCAATTCGATGAAACGGCAAGCGTTGCGCTGATGTCAGCCTCGCCTGATAAAATCAGGTGACGACGAAGATTCACGGCGCGGAGAGATGGCCGAGTGGCTGAAGGCGCGCGCCTCGAAAGCGTGTATACCTTAACGGGTATCGGGGGTTCGAATCCCTCTCTCTCCGCCATACCTCATTCCAAAGGACTTAAAGCGGTAAAATCGGCGGCTGCAGTTTCGCTGGTTTTTCCCTGCCGAGTCGGTAATTTGCCAGAACAGCGGCTTTTACCGAGGACGCACATCAAAGTCAGCCTGTACGCGCGTGAGCACGGCGCATTCCGGTACCACCAGGTTCCAGATCGGAAAAGACCGATCTACCCACCAGAGACCACCTACGTCGTCCGTTACGGTTCGACTTGGGAAACACCGGAACGATGACAACCTGTCAGACGCCACGGCGAAAGCGCATTGAGCGTGAGCTTGAACTGCTTCGTGATGGCGACCAACCGCCAAGCCGAAGCCAGACGCGACCAAGGTCAAGATGCTGGACGAAGCCAGAGCCTGGCGGCTTCGCGAAATTCCGGCAAACTCATCCGGAGGTCAAGCTATTGCTGGTGGCACGGCATTCGACAGTACCGGAGGTCAACAAGGTGTTCCGATCACAGGGGATTTCCTAACCCGTCACCCGGCTTCGAAATCCAAGCCACCCGTCTTTTGGCGGAAGATCCGCTCCAGCAGCTGTCCTACTTCCCTACTGATTTCCTGCTGGAGTGCCTCCGCCGTTTTTTTTTAATGGGCATGGCTTCCTCGGCGGTGAGGGGACGGAGCCGGCAGATCTTCTGGTTGACCTCAATCAATTGCTGCACCAGGGTTTGAAAGCGCCGAAACTCGGCAATTTCCTTTTCCGCATTGTGTACTGCTCCAGGACAAGGCAGCGTCTGGGTAAACGGCTTGCCTGCGATTTTCTGCGTAAGCCGTCGCAGTGGCCGTGTCCGGGGTCATTGGGTTGCGAACAATGGCAAGTCGGCTCGCCGCAGCGTCGATGGACGGAAGATATGGAACCGGGTTGAAAATCCCCCAGCTGAGAGAGTTCCTGCAGGAGATGGCTACGGCTGTCGAGCAGTTCGGGCAGGGTGTCGGCCATGGGGAGCTCCAGGGAATGATATAGACGTTCCTTCTGAACGGACTATATGAGTACAGACAGAGGCCACCAAAAAAGGAACCTGCCGAATCCTGATTTGTATGTCGCGCACCCTGGAGACTTTGTTGTTCAGGCCGCGTTCGAGACAGTCGGATAGAATAAGTTTTGCGGCAGGTCCGAACTTGCCCGGGCTACTCCATTTCCATTGCAGCGTAGATATCGAATTTTTCTGTTATCGCCCGCGAACCTTGCCGGTATTCGCGCAGGATATCTCCTGAACCCATCGGCTGACTTCGACCTCGCCTGCCGCCTCCGACGGAACGGCGTTCCGTTGGGAGAATTGTTCAGCTTCGTCAGCGGGTTGTACTTTCGCGGCAAGCTCGCCTATGCACGAGCATTTGCGGCCCCCAGCAGCGGCCTGTCAGGCTCGTTCGTAATCACCTCTACCGCCGGGTTGCTTCAACCCGACACCATCGTGACCATCGAGCAATTGCGCGAGTGGGCAGCCGGCGAGATCGACGCCATGGACCGCCGATATCGTGATGCTCTCGACCGCGCTTGCGCTTTGCTTCTACCCAGGCTGGGAGACGCCTACGAGATCGTTCTGCTCGGCAGTATTGCGACCCCGAAATACGTCGAGCCTCTCCTGAAGGTATTTGGCGAGCGCCTGTTCTTTCCGGCTGAGTTCGTCGGCCGGGGCGACATGAGCCGGGGGGGCCTCATGCTGCGCGCGGTCGAAGCAGGCAAGGAACTACGCTACGTAGCGGTTGTCAATGCAATTCGCCACGGCCAAAGACCCGCGAAGCTCCTGCCCCTGGTTCGAGGCGGCAAGCCCCCGATTCCCAGCTGACCGCGCCCAGAGAGGTAATCAGAGAGCAATCAAGGATAGAATCAGAATTCTCGGATTGCGGCCTATTCGGTAAAACCCCCTGAAGGAATCGCTCGTACGGTGACCGGGGGCTCGCGCTTTCTTAGGGGTATAACCGTTCTAAGTCATTCTCCCGCTTGGAAATCCTCCTCGATCCAAATCAAAACCTTGGCCTCGCGCAGAGGCATCAGATTCTAGGAAAAGGAGGAATGTATGAAGCAGATAGCATTTTGCCTGACGCTGCTGCTGGCCACCCTGTGTTTCGCTCAGCAGCAAGGACAGCCGCCCCCTGGCACGCAGCCACCACCATACCGTACACCTCCCACGTTCCCGGGAGAGCCGCAGGCGCCTGGACAGCAGCAGACACGTCCGATGCCTCCAGACGAGCAGGCACCGCCACCGCAGGCGCTGTCAACCGATGAAGTTCAACAGCAGATAACAAGTCACCTCAAGTCTGAACCCGCACTCAAACGCACGCATCTCGATGCAAAGGTCAGTGACAGATCCGTCGTGCTGACCGGCAACGTTTACACTGAGGGACAGCACGATCTGGCGCTGCGGATCGCGCAATCCTACGCCGGGGACCGCAGGATCGTAGACAAGATAAAAGTGCTGCAACAGACATAGCTCTTGGAGGTGCAAATGAAAATCAGAGAAGCGATGAGCACGAATCCGGCATGTTGCACACACCCAACGATAGCGCGCAAATTGTAGCGAAGGTATGTGCGACCTCAACAACCCTCGCCTGCGACGGCAGGTGCAGCTTGACAGATAGACAGATAGAAGCGCGGCAGGCATCGTCTGCCGCGCGTTTTCAATTTTGCTTCATTCGCGCCCTGGTTTCCGGATTTCGAACCCCCAGTTCCAGTCCGAGTACTTCGCCAAGAGCGGCGCCAACACGCCTTAGGCAATGTCTTCGTATCGGCACGCCTTTGGAGGCCATCATGCCGACCGCGAACAGCAAGGTCGGTGAGACGCCTGTCACGAACAATTTTAGATAGGTCGCCGTGGATCGACCACCGGCGTGCCGTTAGAGTCTCCGCCCAGCCGCTAGTGCAGGCAAATACCGTCGAGTCCGGCGTTACTACTCTGGATCCCAGGACGCCGCTTTGAGTTCCGGCAGTCGCCGCCAGTCCGTCGTCCGGAAGACTTTTTTATCTTTCTCGTGCTCGTGTGTTTTAGATCTAACGATGAGCTGAACCGGGCAACGCCGGCAGATTCCAGCGTTTCTTCAGGCTCTCATATTGTGGTAGGGGCACCTGCACCAGCAGCGGTTTTTTCGCCGGATCAAGCCACGCCAGCACCAGCTCCAGCTTGTCCTGCGGCATGGCAGTGCAACCGACGGTTCCGCGGCCCGGGCCGCGCCAGATGTGCATAAAGATGCAAGATCCCGAACCCGGGGTCACGGGATCGGCATTGTGGTCGACGACGAGCCCCCAGCGATACAGTTCGTCCGGGCGTAACATACGCTCTGAGCTGTTCCAGTCCGGCGCGACTGTCCGGTTGTCGACTATGCGATTGTAGGATTTCGAGGCCGTGTCGTCGACGCATTCGACGGTCGGCGTGAGGCTGATGTACGGCATCCGCCATCCGGGCTGCGCCTGTCCCGCGTAGCCGAACGCGGAACTCAAGCGGAAGATTCCCGCCGGCGCCTTGCCGTCTCCCTCCTTCTTCACTGGGTCGGAAGTTGCGCGCACGCTGGTGTCGTTTGACGGCGCGAAACCCGCACCCCAGGCTAGCCCCGTTTTGCCCACGACGACAGTGATGGGACCGCCAACTTTTTTCCAGCTCCTGGTCGACTGTGACCGGTCATAGCGCTCGAGGCTCCCTTCGACGGAATTCCAATCGGAAGTGGTTACGACCAATATCTGGGTTGAAGGCGCCAGCACATCCAGCTGGCCTGATCGGGCGAAGGCGGATGAAACGAACACGAGGGCTAACAGACAGTTACCAAACAACTTCAGATTGAAAGGCCTCATGGAGTCCCAGGGTAACCGAGTTTCGAATTTTGATTGTTGCCCTTTCCACGGTTCGAAGGGATCGGGGCCGCGTGGCTGCTTCTCAAAATCGACAACGGTCATGAGGCAAGGATAAATCATGTAGCGCCGACGGCCAGATACGTCCCAGCCAATACACCATCCGCGGTCTCAAATCCCGCATCCCATCGAACGGACTGTCGAACGCGCTGTTCTTGCGGGTCCTCAAGTCCGAACCGCGTACCTTTGACCGCGGTGACCACGTCCTGATGGTAGGTGACCACCCTCACCAACCGGAAGAAACTTTTTCCAGAATGAAACTGCTGGATGGAAATGCCAACGCCGAACGACCAGGGTTAACGACGGCTTTTAAAGAACGTTTGCAGCAACTCAGCGCTGCGGCCCGCTAGCACTCCGCTGCGAACTTCTAGTTTGTGATTCAGGTGCGGATGATTCACGACCTGCATCACAGACCGCACAGCACCGGCCTTGGGATCATCCGAGCCGTAGACTAAACGCTTGATGCGGGCGTGTACCATCGCGCCGGCGCACATGGCGCACGGTTCAATGGTGACCAACAGATCGCAGTCTCCCAGGCGATGGTTGCCTACGGCTGCGCCGGCTTCGCGTAGGGCAACGATTTCGGCGTGAGCGGTGGGGTCGCAGTCGATGATGTTACGGTTCCATCCGCGGCCAATGATTTCGCCGTTAGAGACCACCACGGCGCCAACGGGTACTTCTCCCATCTCCAGAGCGCGCCGGGCGCAGCGGAGGGCCTCTTCCATCCAGAGTTCGTCAGGGGCAGCGGCTTGGCTGGCTGGCCGTTCGTCGTTGGGCATGTTGGGTCGGTTTCATATTGTACGTGGAGCTCGTTTTGGAGCTCCGGATGGGATCGTCCGCAGGTGCACAGGAACTGGGTCCGATTGCCTGGCAGAAGAGGCCGTCCGCGGCTCTATTCGCGAGATAGAGTTAGATCGCGCTGAGCACACTACGGACGACTTCTGGCACGACCGCGTGAATGACCGCAGGAACCACCATCCGGACCACTGGATACGCAATGACCACCGCAGGTATCACGAGGAGAAGCCAGGTCTTCGTGGGCAGGTTGTGAAAATAGGCCTTCATGGCGTCCTCTCTGGAGTAGGTACGCAGCCATGGACAGGAAAGTTCCCCGGCCAGCAGCAAAGGCGTAAGCAAGTGGGAACGCAAGGGACGCGGTGAAAACCCTAGTCGAGGAACCTGCCGATCAGCCACATGTGCCCGAAGGGGTCGAGAATCGCTCCCTGCAGCATACGACGAATGGGCTTTGGGCCGGTGGTGTGGTGTTCGTGTTCCTCCACTGGACTGTGTTCCCTGGCTCCTGCTGCCAGCGCCTGGCGGTGAACGGCAATCGGGTTCTCGACAAACAGCTCGATGCGTACCGTGGTGAAGCCCGTCTTCGACGGGCCGCGCGTGCCGGATCCCGGGGCTTCGCGAGCGAGAAAGAATTGTGCGCCATGGATGGAGAGTCCGGCGACTACGTCTGCACCTTCTCCGAGGCGCCAAAGGAGTTCGGCGCCGAAAGCCGTTTCGTAGAAATCAATAGCGGCGCCTCCGTCGGTGACTGCCAGCATGGGAGAAATCTGAGTGGGCATCAAATCTCCTCAAAATGCCAATACGAATACATAACAAATGCGGTTCCGGACCATCCGCAGCCTTTTGGGGAACGGGTTTTTCCGTGGTATGCTAGCGCGTTATGGAAATGCCGAGCTTGCTGCGCAAAGTCTTTCTCGTGGACCTGCTGCAGGGGTTGAAGGTTACCTTCCGCTATCAGGATCCGAAAGAGATTTATACCGAGCAGTATCCGCTGGAGCGGCCACAGGTGGCGGAGCGTTATCGCGGGGCGCCCCGGCTCAACGTAAATCCTGACACGGACGAGACCATGTGCATAGCGTGCGATCTGTGCGCGCTGGCCTGCCCGGAGCATCTGATTGTGGTCTCGAGTGAACGCAATGAGAAGACCCGGCGCAAGGAACTCACCAACTTTACCTACGATTTGAGCCGCTGCATGTTCTGCGGACTGTGCGAAGATGCGTGTCCGACCGACGCTCTTGAATTGACGCAGGACTTCGAACTCGCCAGCTACTCGCGGCAGGGCTGGATCTGGGATCGGCCAACGCTGGAAAAAGGCCCCGAGCCGACGCAATACCGGAAGTAAGCCGCGCTGATTTGCTGTTGACCAATCTCGGGCGCGCAATTTTTTTCTGCCCGCTTGCAAGTTGCCCCTACGCATCCGCCGGATACGTGTGGAAACACTCCTGGTCGGACACTGAGCGCAAGTTTGCGCTGCCACCCGATGACAAATCCGGGAGGTACGGCTCCGGGGGCGACACCGAACTCCACGAGTCCGAGCATCACGAGTTCGCCAAAATCCTCCTACGCCTCCGAACTTTGCGCTTACTGAGCGGGCTCCGTGAGCCCGCCTTTTTTCCGCGTGTTTCCCGTCCTCTGCCCGACTACGGTATCCACCGGATAGCCGCCATGGAAGCCGAGTTTGAGACTTGAGAGGAACGAAGGTTTTTCGTCGGCACAAGGCCGGGGGCGATGTTCGGAAAATGGAGGGATTTGTGGTAACTCGATGGATTACGCTTTTCACGATGCTGGGTTGTGCAAGTTGGGGAACCGCTCAGCGCGCTCGTCCAACAGCCCCACCGCCAGCTCAGGCTCCTGCTCAGACGTCGACGCCAACTTCGGCCCCGCCCCCTACGGCTGCTCCCCCGGCGACCGGACCGCAGCAACAGCCGGCGTCGACAATACCACCTGCGACCACCATTGGCCCGCCTACGCCGATCACGACGAAGGCTGCGGGTGAGGAAACTCAAAACCAGAATACGAACCAGACGACGAACGGCCAGGAAACGCCGGCACCGACCACGACCGCACCGTCTCCGACACCGGGAAATACACAACCAAACGCCCCGGCCGCGCCAAACGTTCCGAGCGCTACGCCGGTGTGTACCGGCATCCTCCGGTGCAAATGCCTCAAATCCGAGTGAGCCGACTACGAATCCGGGCATGAATGGTTCGAGCTCTTCCAACTCGAATGCCACGAACACAAATTCCACCACAACCAAAGGCGCCGTGCCGAAAGCCTCGCCGAATCCATCGCAAACTACCTCCGGACAGAATTCAAGCGAAGCACCGTGCCCGGCGGGTAGTGTGCCGAGTGGAAGTTCCGAGCCGCCTTCGCCGCCCTCTATGTGACTAATCGGCAAGGGACTTCCAGATGCGGGCCGTGCTGAAAACGGCTCGCATTTTGCTTCGCCTGGAGGGAACTGCTTACTCCCTGCGAGCATTGCGTGAATTTATCACGGGGGAATTCAGCACGTCGGCGTTTCCCGCCCTCACGGGGTGCAATACAGATTCCTCCCCCGCGGTTGGAGTGACCAGGGCGGGGGAGTCAAGCCGGTTGCTGTTGAGTCATGCAGTGCATCGCGCCGAGTCCCCAGATCAAGTCCCCCGAGTAGATTGGAATGATTTGGCGGCTCGGGAACAGCTCAGCGAGCGTATTGAGCGCGATGCGATCGTTGGGGCGGTTGAAGACTGGGGCGAGGACGACTTCATTGGCGATGTAGAAATTGGCATAGCTGGCCGGAAGGCGGCGGCCTTCGAAAACCACCGGTTGCGGCATAGGGAGTTCGACCACGGTGAGTGGTTTGCCGTCCTGGTCGCGGGCGGATTGTAGACGGCGCAGGTTGGCGCGCAGAGGTGCATGGTTCTCGTCTTTCGAATTGTGCTCCACCATGGTGACCACCGTGTGCCTCGACACAAAGCGCGTGAGATCGTCGACATGGCCATGGGTGTCGTCGCCGTGGATGCCGCGCCCGAGCCAGATGGTGTGCGGCGCGCCCAGGTAATCGGCAAACGCCTTCTCATAGTGAGCGCGGGCCATGTGCGGGTTGCGCTGCTGAACTTTGCTGAGAAGGCATTCTTCTGTCGTGAGAATCGTGCCCGCGCCATTGACGTCGATCGAGCCGCCCTCAAGGACGATGCGTTCGCCCACCGCGAAGGGGCGGAGTTCCTGCACCTGCGCGGCTTTTGCCATCAGGCTGCCAATCTGCTCATCGTACCGCCAGTTGGAGTATTTGGCCCAGGCGTTGAAGCGGAACTTCAGAGCCAGAGGCTCGTGTGGGGACGGCCGCCCTCGCTCGCCCTCAGCGGAGCCCAAGGGCCTGTCCGGCCGGGCGAGGCCCGGCTTGGCGTGCGTCAGGAAGATGCATCCGGAGTCGCGCAGCCAGACGCGATTCGTGGCCCAAGGGTGGAAACGAATGTTGGAGGAGAGTGCATCGGCGCGGGCGAGCATGCGGCGCGCCTGCCGCGCAGACTTTGCGTCGTTGACGATCAACTCGACGCGTTCGTGCTTTGCGAGATGGCGGATGAGTTCCGTGTAGACCCACGGAATGGGTTCAAATTTCCCGGGCCAGTCGCCCCCATAGTGTGGCCAGGCGAGCCAGGTGGCATCGTGCCTCTCCCACTCGGCAGGCATGCGGTAGCCAGCAGCCGACGGAACCGCTTCGATGGGTATCGCCGGGACCCTACTTTTTCTTTTGGATGGCGACATAACATTCCAGGATCTTGATTCGGCCGGGAGGCGTGGACCGGAACGCCTCGGTGAGGAGATAGGTCCCGGCCACTTGCTCGAGGCTCACCTGGGCCACGAACGTGGGCAGCTTCTCATCACAGTTCCTGTCGCGGAAAGCGTCGACCGACAGCGGCACCGTCCCGTCGAAATATTTTTGTTCAATCTGCGTCGTGCCGAAGCTGGAGAACGTGACCTTGACATACTTCTGCTTCTGTGACGGCGTCTGGAGCACAATCACTTCCTGGTTCTGCAAGGCAGAGGAATTCTTGGCATTGTGCTTCAGCAGGTCATACGCAACGATCTTGCCGTTCAGCTTTTGTGGTTTGGCGAAGGAGACCGGGGCGAAGGCTGCGATAACGAATGTCGTCAGGAATGCTTGTTTCTGTCGTGACAATCGAGGTTCCTAGTCGATGAGTCGGTTGGTAATCGGCGCGTAGCTGTCGATCCGGCGGTCGCGCAGGAAGGGCCAGTTGCGGCGAGTGTCTTCCATGATTTTCAGATCAACCTCGCCCACCAGAATCTCTTCGCGATCGTGCGAGCCTTCAGCCAGCACCCGGCCAAAGGGGTCGCAGAAGAACGATCCGCCCCAGAATTCGAGGCCCGCGCCAGGTGCTGATTTTCCCCGTACGTTGCCGGTCTCGAATCCGACCCGATTCACGACCGCAACGTACACTCCGTTGGCGATGGCGTGGGCGCGCTGAATCGTACGCCAGGCGTCATGCTGGGCGACTCCGAATTCCGCCTTCTCGGCGGGATGCCATCCGATCGCCGTGGGATAGAAAAGCACACTGGCTCCCTGCAACGCCGTAAGCCGCGCGCCCTCCGGATACCACTGATCCCAGCATACGAGAGTTCCCAATTTTCCCGCGCTGGTGTCGAGCGCGCGAAAACCCAAATCGCCGGGGGTGAAGTAGAACTTTTCATAGTAGAGCGGGTCGTCGGGGATGTGCATCTTCCGGTACAGGCCGAGCAACGAGCCGTCTCGATCGAAAACCGCAGCGGTGTTGTGGTAGACGCCGGCGGCGCGCTTCTCAAACAAAGAGGCAACCAGCACAACGCCGTTGCCGCGCGCGGCCGCCGCCAGTTTTTCGCTGCTGGGCCCGGGGATCGGCTCGGCAAGATCGAACAGCGAGGGATCTTCGCGCTGACAAAAATACTGCGTCTGAAAAAGTTCGGGCAGGCATACAACCTGCGCTCCGCGGCCGGCGGCGTCGGCGACACGACCGAGCGCTTTCTCGAGATTCTGTTCCGGCTCCGGCCCGCACGACATCTGGATCAAAGCCACACGAAATTTGTCAGGCGGCAAGTGGTAGGACCTCTGGGATCAATATAGCATCGGCGGCGTTCTGCGAGTTGGCGGCGATCCCGGTTTGGCGTTGCCATAACCGCGCCAAGTCCGCAGCCATGCCCTCTTCAAGTTGCACAAAAAGCATCGCTGCCGCACCCATCCGGACAGAACGAGCAGCTCAGGGCTATTGTCTGTTGTATAGCCTCCGATCGCAGTGCCCGGACCGTATGCAAGTTCAGCTATGCCTGGCGCAGTTTCTGGAATGCGCGAGTGAGGCGCGGACTACCAGCCACCGCTTTTTCCAAGCGCTCGGTCAGGTCCTGGGAAGGCATGGAGCGGAGAAAAGCCTCGATCGCGCGTTCAGCGTCGAGCGATTCGGTCCGAACCAGATCGATCAGGAATGCCACCGCAGCTTCCTGCCGGGTCAGTGCAATGGCCGAGAGCAGGACGGAGCGAAACCACGGATCGGAAACATGACTAAAGCGCGCGCGCAAGGCCTCAAAGCCCTCGGGAGAATGAGTCGCAGCAATCGCCAGCGCAGCTTCGCCAGCCGAGTCGTCGGCGGCTTCCAGAAAGCGGGCAACCCACACGATTGCACGCACACCTTCGATCCGCAGAACGCCGTTGTAGCAGGCGCCCATCACCTCCGGCTCGTCGTCGTCGAGCCTGGCCCGCAGACGTAGAAGCAGGGAAGCCGAAGGCGAGCCGACTTGCTCGATGGCGCGTGCCGCCTCGGCCCGAACGGCTGTCTCGTGGTCAGCCAGCAGGTCGAGAAGGTGGGCCAGCAGATCGGCGTCAGTGAGGCTGCGACATTGCACCAGCGCCAGGGCACAAGTCGAGCGCAGAGTGCCGGCTGTGTCCGAGCGTCCTCCCCAGACAGGCTCCATCTGGATGTGGCGCATGCCGCGCAGAAAAACCTCCGGGTCCTGGATCTCGAAGGTCGCGAGCGTGCGGGCCAGGGCGTTCTTCGCCCAGACTTGGGGATCAGTCTTTTCGGGGTTCTCGAAAAACCGGTCGAACGCCTTCAGCAAATCGTCAGTCAGATCGATGAGGCTGAATTCCCGCACCAGATCGGCCGCCTTCGCCACGATGAAGTTGTTGCGGTGTCCGAGCGCCTTGCGCAGCGGATCTTTGCGCGCGCTATCGGGCTGCTGCCGCAGGGAATCGAGGGCAGCGATTTGTGCTTCGAATGCTTTGTTCCCAGGCATGGGGAAGGACCCTGGATGTCAGCCCTCGGGACCTCGGCCACATAGGACCTTGGCGTGCTGAGGCCCACGTCCGCTCGGAGGTCCGCCGTTACAGCATAAGCCAGGAACTGTCGGTTTCGCGCGTGGCGTTGGTTAACATGCTTCCTGTAGAGTATTGGGTCGGGAAAAACGCACTCTTTCGGGAGGCTCGTGGTGAAAGGCAACCATCGCAATTCGCAAGGGCAACAGGGAGAGGGAATCGACCGGAAACTGCACAATCCCATCGAGGACAAGCTGATCCCGCTGGAGCCGCTCGATCTGGGCAAGATAACGTCGATCGACGGCCTGGTCCGGGCAATGGCCAAAACCGCGTTCACCGGGCGCCAGCTGGGCGAGGCAGCCGATGTACTCGAAGCAATGGCGCTCGACGAAGACGCGTTCGTCGTGATGACCCTGGCGGGGGCCATGACCGTCGCCAAGCAGGGCCTGATCATCACCGACTTAATCGATCGCGGTATTGTGAACGCGATCGTCTCCACCGGAGCGCTCATGGCGCATGGCTTGGTCGAGGCCACCGGACGAGCACATTTTCGAACGAATCCGGAGGTGTCGGACGAAGAACTCTACGAACAGGGATACAACCGCGTCTACGACACGCTCGAGCCGGAGCAGAATCTCGATGACGTAGAAGAAGTGATGTCGGCTGTCCTCGAAGCCTGGGATCACAACGAAATCATGTGCTCCTACAAGCTCAATCACGCGATTGGGGCTTATCTGTCGAAGCATGCGCAGGGTCAGCGGGGAATTCTGAAGTCAGCCTACGAGAAAGGGGTGCCCGTCTTTGTGCCGGCCTT
>Ga0123356_10003969_pt1 | contig 15372 bp, 11 predicted proteins | sample TergutEmb28metaG_2_FD_92546 | JGI IMG/M metagenome (GOLD analysis project Ga0123356, IMG submission 92546) | Embiratermes neotenicus P3 segment gut microbial communities from Petit-Saut dam, French Guiana - Emb289 P3 | ecosystem: Host-associated > Arthropoda: Insects > Digestive system > Gut ... | reverse complement strand
TGAGTAAATTCCTTCGTAAACTACCCGCTCTATGTCTCAACCCTGCCTTCAACTCCTGAAAGCAGGGTTCTTTGACAAGCTGAGGATTTTCTTTTTATTTGCAAATATGGAGTGTAAAAAGCATGATGAAGCGATTGAAGCAGAACGCATGGCTGCTGGGTCCGTTTTTTCTTAGCATATCCGTGCTGTTGGCGGTGTACGCGAAGTACGGCGTGTATCCCTTCGGAAGCAAAGTCGCATTTTTCGGTGACGGGACTGACCAGCTTTTCCCTTTCCTTGGCGCACTAAGACGAACTCTATTTACGGGTGGAAACATACAATATACCCTTAACGGGCTCTTTGGCATGGATCCAACGGCATTATACGCGTATTACTTAGCCAGCCCGTTTAACCTAGTCGTGTTGCTTTTCCCCGCCAACAACCTTATGCAAGCCTACTTGGCAATCATCCTGCTAAAGGTCGGCGCTTCCGCCATTTCGTTCACTATATACGCCCGGTGCTGCTTAAAAACCGGGCGACTGATCGCAACCATGTTCTCGCTTGGTTATGCATTGATGGGTTGGATGGTCGTCCATTCACACTTCATCATGTGGTTGGATGCGCTGGTCTGGCTGCCGCTGGTCTGCATGGGTGTACATCGGCTGTTGCAGCGCGGCCGGCCGGTGATGGTGACGTTATGTTACGTCGCGCTGTTCTGGTCGAATTATTTTATAGGGTTTATGGTCGCAGCATTTTCGGTGCTGTACTGTGCGGTACAAATTGCCCTGCGCGCCGATTGTGATGATTTGCGCACATCCTATGCGCGCGGCACGATGCTGGTCGTCAGCGGCCTGCTAGCCTTGGGCATGGTGGCCTTCCTTATTGTGCCGACCTTCCTAATCACGCAGGACAGCAAAGCCCTCATCGGGGGCACTTTTCCAAGGCTGGAGTTTACCAAGGCTGCGTGGGAGGTGCCGCTCTCGTCGTTGGTGTCGCTATTGACGGCAATACTCAGTGGCGTCAATACGCATTCCGCCGATCTCAAGCTTTTTCATGGCACGGTGCCGTTCGCACTAGCCATCGGTTTTCTATGCAGCCGCGGTATACCGGCGCGCAAGCGTGCAGTGGTTAGCGGTGCGCTTCTGTTGCTTTTTTATAGTTTGCAAAACAATTGGCTCAACCTTGCTTGGCATCTGACAAACGATGCGGCAGGCGGCTATCTCTTTCGCCAGTCATTTTTGCTCAGTTTTTCCTTCTTGGCGCTCGGTGCCGTGACATTTGAGTCGCTTTGCCGGGGGGATATACACGCTAAACAAGCCGCCTTGCGAGGATCATTGATCCTTCTATTTGCGTTGCTGCTGGCAAATGGGCTCACGGGCAAAATCCTGATTCCCTTCTGGCAATACTCGGTCAATCTGGCACTCATCACGGCAGGAGCGGTATTGCTGCAGATGCGGGCAGGCGTAGCCTGCAAAAGAGCACGGCACGCCATCGCCTTAGGCCTTTTATTCGTAATGGGCATGGATGTATATCAAAACGCCAACCAAGCCTTTTTTACCATTTCATTTGCCAATCGCGCAAGATATGAGGACATGGGCAGAATACAGGAAACTGTGGATTTTATCGTACACGAGGAGCCAACGCCTTATCGCCTTGGGGATGCGGCACAAACGGCCTCTAACACCAGTCTGCTGTATGGATATCCCTCCGGCACACTTAGCAGTTCGACAGCGAATCTTGAGGCGCTCAATTTGGCCAACACGATGGGATTTGAGAGCTTGGGATGGCCTAGTATTCGCACCAATTATCGCAGCAACTTGGCTACCGACGCGCTTTTTGGTTTCCGTTACATCCTTAATGGCCCGGAAAGCAACCCGGTCTATGTAACCGAACAGACGGCTGCCGGAGGCGTCTACCAGCGCAATCCTTACGCGCTCCCCCTCCTGTTTGCCGCGCCGGGATCCTTTGACGGCATCCCTGAGGTCGCGGAATTCAACGCAAGAGACGCTGTTTGGTTCGATTTCGACATTGACGTACTGAACGTGCAACAGTCATTGCTGCAAAGGGTTTCGCCACAAAATAGATGCTTCATCCGAATTGCGCCGGGCATGTTCGATGAGCGCCGGGCGGAATACATTTGTCCCGCAGACGGTATGGTGTACGTATATCCGCCGTGGACCACCGCGCGTGGCTTTACAGTGTACTGGAATGACGAGCCCCTAACGCTGCAAAGCGCAAAACAGGTCCCCATAGGTTTTGCCCACGCGGGGGATCGCATCGAAATTGTTTTAGAAGAACCGTGGGCAGAACCGGATAAACAAGGAAGGCTCTCCGCACCATCCCCATCCAGTGCGGCAGCTTGGCAGGTAGCGCAGATCGACCAACAAGCGTTTAGTGCTCTCATGACCAACATCCAAGCCAAAACCCACTCGGTAGAACGCCTGACCGACACCAGATTCTCGGCTGAAATCACCTTCGAGCCCGGTGATCGGCTCATTGTCACGTTGCCGCACAGCCCAGGTTGGTCCCTTCACGTGGATGGACAACCCGTGCCGCTGGAAAAGGCGCTGCACACGTTTATGGGTGCGCAGGTGGAGCCTGGAAAGCATTCGCTTGTGTTGACGTATACCCAACCGGGCCGGCGCTTGGGCTTAGCGATCAGTGCGGTTTGTTGGTTGGCCTTTGGCCTATATATCGCTTTTGGCATATACCGCCATCGCCGCCGGGCTAGGTTCATTCCCCCGCATAAATCCCGCGCAAAGCTCCCACGACTCTTTGGATTTTCCTAAACCAACTCCTTGGTCCAAAACATAAAGCTCTTTCATTATTTTGGATGAATTCCTCGCTCTACCATATGCCGCTCTGCCAGATTTGTCACTGCTGCATCATGTGCTCCGGCGCTGATTGATAAAAAATCAAAATGGCGGATATAATTTGCATATGGATTTGGAGGCGTTATAGAATGCAACGGTCAAAAAAAAGCAAACGAATTGTGATTGCCCTTGTTTTGCTGTTGTTTTGTGTGATTCTTGGCATTACTATTTTCTATCATTCGCAGCCACAATTAGTAACCGGCGATCAAAGGGATTTGCAGCAGATCACTGTTGTAGAACGCTATCCTGGAGAAGGAGGCGGCAGTGAAGGGGAACCCAGGTCAATAACCACCATTACCGACCAACAAACAATGAATGCCATTTATAATGAATTGCAACGGGCTTGGCCAAAAAAAGAAACGGGAGGAGAATCTTTTTATACCATGGTTAGCCCCCGCTATGAATTAACTTTGCATTACTCAAACAAAACAGATGAAGTTTCTGTTTTTTATAGGGGAACCGTTCGTTATCTGGGCCACCTTGATGGGTTTACTGTAAGTACCATGACCAGGGCGGCGCGGATCATGGCACTTTTAGAATCAGCTTTGTATTCGCTAACTCCGCCTTGATCCTAGGCAATGCACGCCTCGCACATTCATACCCAATCTCCACAAGCTCCTCCATACGCTCAAACGAGAATACCCCAATACCAGCCGGTACCGATACCCGCAGCACCGACTGGGCGGCGTGTTTTTCTATCATTTCCAGCCTGCGCCGCATCGCCCCCAGGCTGCCCATCAAAATGCCAATCACATCGCCGGGCGCTTTTTTTGCCTCCCGAGGGCTGCGCAACATGACGCCCAGCACAGGCTTTGATGTGATGCGCCGCAAAGTGGTTGCCGGCAGGCTCTCTACCACACCGCCATCTACCAGCACCATGTCCCAGAAGTGCAGCGGGCAAAACGCGCCGGGAATGGCGGTGGAGGCGCGTACGGCCTGGGCAATCGTTGCATCGGTGATCCAATGGCCCACGCCCTGCTGACGGCCAAAACGCGAGGAAAACACCACCTCCCGCTCGGTAACCACATCCACTGCCGTCACAGCCAGCGGAACTTTTGCATCGGCCAGCGCCGCGCCCCCGGTCAACTCCTCCATAAGCCGAAGCAACCGGTCGCCGCGGTACAATCCCTGAATCGTTAATTTGCCCCGGAACACCTTATCAAGCAGTCCCACGGTGATACCGCGTACGTCCAAATCCAACAATTTGTGCCCCAATTGGTGGCAAGCCTCAAACAGCGCCTCCACATCAGCCACCCGTCCGCGCCAGGCATAGGTTGCCGCCGCCATCGCTCCGGCGCTGGTGCCCGAAATCGCCTCCGGGATCAGCTCCGCTTCCACCAGCGCACGAAGCACCCCAACATGTGCCGCGCCCAGGGCGCCGCCGCCCTCCAATGCCAACGCATACATGCCCTTCCCCTCCTCGATGGAGCGTATGCGCTTCAAAAGCAAGGCAACACATTTTGATAATTGCATTGATCAACCCTGGTATATGCTGTACAATTGTTTGCATTGGCAGACCAGTTCAGAGTAATTGAGCGAAAGAAGGTACTGTTCCTTGGCAAAAGCGCTTGTGCTGGCAGAAAAGCCGTCGGTTGCCCGAGAGATCGCAAGAACACTTGGATGCAGGCAAAATGGAGAAGGCCATATCAGCGGCGCCAAGTACATCGTCACTTGGGCTTTGGGGCATCTTGTTACCCTGGCAGACCCGGAGATGTATGACAAGACCTATGCCCAATGGAGCCTTGAGTCGCTGCCCATGCTGCCCCCCAGAATGCAGTTGGTTGTGATCAAAGAAACCGCCAAACAATACAACATCGTAAAGAACTTGCTCCATCGGGCGGATGTTTCCGAAGTGATCATCGCCACGGATTCGGGGCGCGAGGGCGAACTCGTTGCCCGCTGGATCCTAATGAAAGCGGGCAGCAAAAAACCCGCCAGGCGATTATGGATTTCATCCCAAACAGATAAGGCGGTGCGGGAGGGTTTTTTGAACCTGCGGCCTGCCAGTGAGTATTATCACTTGTTTTTATCGGCCCAGTCCCGGGCGGAAGCCGATTGGCTGGTGGGCTTAAACGTAACCCGTGCCTTGACCTGCAAACACAATGCCAGCCTCTCCGCAGGCCGGGTGCAAACCCCCACCCTGGCCATGATTGTGGCAAGGGAACAGGAAATTAAAAACTTTGTCCCCAAGGATTATTTTACACTGAAGGCCAAGTTCGACGGCTTCTCCGCAACATGGGTGGGGAGCAACAACCAATCCCGCCTGCAAGACCAACAAACAGCCCAGACTATTTTACAAAGCGTTTTAGGAAAACCCGGCGTAGCAATCGAAGTAAGCAAACAGAACAAACAGCAAGCGCCGCCCGCCGCTTACGATCTTACGGAATTGCAGCGGGACGCAAACCGCAAGTACGCCTATTCCGCCAAAGAGACCCTTTCGCTGATGCAGTCGTTGTACGAGCGGCACAAGCTGCTCACCTATCCCCGTACGGATTCCAGGTACATTACGCGGGACATGATACCCACCTTGCCCGAGCGCCTGCGAAGCGTTGCTATCGGAAACTACAGGGAGATGGCCAATCAATTGCTAAAAGCCCGCCCCCTATCCACCCGCTACCTTGTGGACGACAGCAAGGTGAGCGACCATCATGCCATCATACCCACCGAAGAGCAGGCCGACCTCCATCGACTGTCGCCGGAGGAGCGCAACATTTATGACCTGGTGGTTCGCAGATTTCTGGCCGTGCTTTCTTCTCCATTTGAATACGAAGACGTAAAATTAACCGTACAAATCGGCAAAGAACGGTTTTCCGCAAGGGGTAAAACCGTAAAAGCGCCCGGCTGGAAACAAGCATACGGAGAGGCCCTTGTAGAAGAAACCGAGGATTCCGATATCAAGGAGCAGGCGCTTCCCCAAATACGCCAGGGCGACAGAATGGATGTAAAATCCTGCGCCGTTGAGACCGGAAAAACCAAACCCCCCGCCCGGTATACCGAAGCCACACTGCTTACCGCAATGGAAAACCCAAACGACCAGCAACTGAGCGACAGCGCACGCAAAATGCTCAAAACAACCAGCGGGTTGGGTACGCCAGCCACCCGGGCGGACATCATAGAAAAGCTGTTTGCCTCTTTTTACGTGGAGCGAAGGGGCAAAGAGATTGTGCCTACCTCCAAAGGAATGCAACTCATTTCCATTGTGCCGGCCGATTTGAAGTCGGCGGAACTCACCGGCAAGTGGGAACAAGAACTTGCGCTCATCAGCAAGGGTACGGCAAAAAGCGAAGGCTTTCTTGCACAAATGCGCGCGTACACCACAAAACTTGTAGCCATGGTGATTGCCAGCGACGCAAAGTATGTGCACGACAACATGACACGGGAGAAATGCCCCGAGTGCGGCCAATACTTGCTGGAGGTAAAGGGCAAAAAGGGCATCCTGCGTATCTGCCCCGATCGGGAATGCGGATACCGCAAAAACATATCCATGCAAACCAATGCCAGGTGCCCCAATTGCCACAAAAAGCTGGAAATGCGCGGAGAGGGCGACAAGCGCCTATTTGCCTGCGTCTGCGGCCACAGGGAACGGCTTGCGGATTTCGAAAAACGCCGCGCCGGGCCCGGCGCATCCAAAAGCGAGATTCGAAATTACATGCAAGCCCAGGAAAAAAACAACAGCAACGAAGCGCCCGGCGCCTCCGCGCTGGCCATTCAGCTTGCGAAGTGGCAGGAAAAAACAAAAGAAAAACCCACAAACCCTTGAGTTCACACAGGATTTCCTTGGCATCCAGCCCTTGGGCAACCCCTCTGCAGGCAAGAGGCTGTCATATAGAGATGACCCGATTATGCATGGGCTGACATAAAAAGACAAAAACAACGGCAAAACCCCCTAAAAAACGCAGAAACCCGTTTATTTTCTATAATTTCCAAATCTTTTCTCAATTTCCTTGTATTTTTATGGTTTTTGTGCTATTCTTCACAGAGAGTGGGATTGCGTTATTTGTTGCGCATAAAAAGGGCAAGCGCCATGTTACCGCCTTTTTTCCCGTAGCTTATACTGAAGAGGGAGCAAATATCATGTCAAAAACCCTTAATGCACCAAAAGAAATAGTGACATATTTATACCAAGATGATACACAAAAGATGGTTTATGCAACCCTCGCTTTCAGGTGCGGCTTTGCATACCGCTACGCATATATAAGAGGCGAAGAGCATAGCAGGGAACTGAATCAAGGATTCCCTTATGTCTTGCCGCACTACATAAAACACCGCTTTCAAGCGCAGGCAAAGAAATCTGTCCACGTTACCCCATATCGGTGCGCAACGTGCTTTTCGTTGATAGCAGACCCCCTTGTGGTATGGGATGAATTGGCGCAGTTGCAATCCGTAGTCTTTGCACTTGAAACGGATAAAGAAACATTTGAGCTAGCGAAAAGCGACGCGATGGAAGCTCTTAAAAAAGCCTATACCTCTCCTAAAGTGAAATCATTTTTTCACATGTTGGAATTTTCCGACTGCCAAAAAGCTTTTTTATTTTCAAAATTCTCAACGGATTTGCACGATATCAATTATGAAACATTTCAGCAATATTTTGACGAATTTATACGTTTGGGACATGCCGCTTTGTTGCTCTCCGGCGATCCTGCTTTAGAGGATATTCCCCCGCAGTTGGCTCTTACCAATGAGTCCACTGCATCAGAACGCATCATATTCTGCGCAGAGGCTCTTGACCCGGCTCTGCAAAGTGACGCGCACAAAGTCGTCGCCGCCAGTGAACCGTTTCAAATGCGCTGTATGCGCTTCTCATTTTCCAATCAAGTTAGCATGATTGAGCGGTATCTGTTGTTGCATATTTTGGCGGGACAGGTTGATGGGGGCAATCGGGATATTCATGTAGATGCCTTTGATGCCAGCATTATTTTGCTCGATGATGCATGTTTGCTCTCTAAACATAAGTTTCGAGAATGCTTGACGAAGGACTTTGTTGAAGTGGCGAAAGCACGGATATTGCACCAGCTAGAATTTGACAAATCCCATTCCCAAAGAGCCTATTATGCACACTGGGGAAACATGCTCATAAATGGAATCGAATTGAGCCAGTTCTTAGAAGCAGTTGTAAATTGTACAGAAGAATCCATCATTCAAATATTTGACCGGGCGGACCCAATCGTTGATGAAGGGACGGTTATCCTCAAGAAACCATAGTATTTTACAGGAAAGGAATCGTACAGTATGAGCAGGATATTTGTTAACCCAATCCCTCTCAGAGCCCAGGCACAAGCGTACCGCGTCGGTGCGGATGCGGTAGCGGAGGTATCCTATCAGTTTCTCCCCGAACGGACAGATATGCCCAGTATCGTGCAGTATCTGGAGACTTTAGAAAGCTTCGATACATGCATCACAGAATTTTCCGACCTTTTGCACAAGGACGCACATACGTTACAATCGCTAATCAGCGATTGGTTGGCCGCTGACCGCGGAATTTCGCAAGGCTTAATGAGTAGGAGGTAGCGTATGTCAACATTTGAAAACAGAGAATTACAGGATATGCGCAGGGTTACCAATGCCTACGCAGATCAGTTGCAGGGGGCGCTTTATGAGCAGTTCAAGCAGGCGTATATGCTCGTGCGGAGCCAAAACTTCAGAGGCGGCAGTGCCGATGCTTTTAAGGCATATATTGAAGCCGTAGCCATACACTTCATCAATCGGATTCTGGATTTATCCAACGAATTGAAAGAAACCTGCAACACGGTAGCCGAAAGCTTTTTCGAGATGGAGCGTTCCGATCGAGGCGTTGTAAATGACGACACCGTTTTGAATATCGTGCCAAATGCGCTGACTACAAGACGCAGGCGCTTTGATGATTTGATGTTTCATGTGGGGGGCATCAACAGACGCGCACGGGCGTACGTTGATTTGCTTCCCCTTCAGGAGCAAAATGTGGATAGCGATTTCCGTGAATTGCGAACACGCTTAAATGACATTCATACCTCCATGCAACAGTCTGATACCAGAGCCGAAGCAAGCGTGAATCAGTTCAAAACCAAACTAAATGGTATGCGGTCAGACATGCGGCGGTTTTTGTCCGAGTTTTACACTGGAACAAGAGTTGACTTCACGCGGATACCGCTTGATGGTCTCGACAGCAAGGAGTGGTTTAACCCTGTCAGCGGCAACGTGTTATTGGAACTGTGGATCAATGACCCCTTTATTTATGTGAGCGGATATGGGGCGGTTTGGGAAGACCAATGGGTTGCTGGCAACGCGGATGCTTTTGTGTATTTGGGTATGAGTGCTTTGAGCGGGCATGCACATTTTAGTTTGAATGACGGCGTTCTCTCAATGGGGGCAGGCGGGTCGGCATTCTCGCTTCAGGGAGGATTTGACTCCAAATTTGTTTCAGGCCAAGGCACCCTCAATTTTTTACATTTAGATGGTTCTGCAAAAGTCGGTTGGTCCGATGACTACAAAGGGTTTAATTTATCGGGTAAGGGTGCGGTTTTGAGCGGCGATGGATCCATAACCATCGGCCAAGGTTTTCTGTCACTTACAGGTGAAGGAAGCCTACTTTCTGCTGACGCTTTTGCCACAATGGAATTTGAAAGTCGAAATGATTTCAAAATTGGTTTGGGCGCAGAGGCAAACTTGGCAACGGGCACAGTTGGGGGGGGGATTTTTGAGGTTCCAACTACAAATGGGGGCACAACAAATCTATTTGGCGTTGGTGTTTCCGGGAGTGTCGGCGTAGGTGCAAGCGGCAGCATTTCATCGGTAAATGTTTGGTCGGCAGGTCCGGCTTCTTTGAATGTTGTGACGGTAACCGGAGAAGTGGCCGCGTTTTTGGGGCTTGGAGTTGATTTGACAATCCCTGTCCCCAGCTTCAATCCTTTCTGGTGGTTGTGGTAGGAAGTTCCCGTTGTTTTGAGCAGTAAGAGGGAGAGCAACATGCGATGAAGAAATTGAATTCCAAACGGCCGATGATTTGTCTGTGTATCATTGCGTTACTCGGCCTTTCTGCTTGCACTGCATCCATGGATGCAGGTACAAACAGCCACATTTTGGTCGTACTGCCTATGTCCGTTCGGGAAAGGGCTGCCGAAAGCGGCGAATTAGAAGGATTAGAGGCAGACTTGCAAATCACGCAAGCATATTTCGACAGCACAAAGCTGGACCTTGGTTCCCCCACGCTTCATTTTATTCCGCTCAGGGGCGCCTACACGCATATGAACCAAGAGATGTTGTTGTTTGGCGCTTTTGTAAATCGGCACGCAAATCCGCTCCAATCTTTTTCAGGGAGAATTAGGATGCAAGCGGACGTCGCTGGCATGGAGATAGCAACTATCACATTTGACCTTCCGCAGGATTTTGTAGGAACACTTCAAACTGATGAGGCACTGCTTCTTACTTTTACCGTACCTGTGCGTGGCTTGGAAGAGGACAAAACGTTTGAAGCGTATCAATTTATTTCTGAAATGATTGATGTTACGGCCGTCGAGTTCGATATTACATAATAATAAATATTCATTCACGAGAGGAGAATCCAAATGTCTTTAGCAAATCTGCATCGGCGGCGCGATAATACTCGCAACGATATACAACGTTGCGAAACGCAAGTCGCTTCACTGCAAGAAAAAGTGGATGACTTGCGCAGGATACATCGCGATATGAAAGACGCAAAGTCCGATATGCAGCAGTTTCAGCGTGGCATGAGAGGCTTTGCGGGCGAACGCTATCCGTTGTGGAATGGCGATCTGTATACCGAGTATCAGCAGTTTTTATTGGGAAACAATCAAGATAATCTCCGAACGGTTGTCAATCAAGTCGACCGAAACATGGCCATCGTAAACAATCAAAGGACAGCGTACGAAAACGAGATATTCCGCCAGCAAGGAATCCTCGGCAATCTGAGAGCAACGCTCAATTCCATTTTGACGGCAATCCGAAATTGGATTGATTAAGCGAGGGAGGCAAGAAAAAGTGAAACATAGCATATCAGCCGTATTGCCTGCGTATCTTCGCGACTCAAAAGAGGAAGCTTTGAAAGCAGATTTGCAGACGGTTCAAAACTATTTGGACGAAACGGATTTGAAGCTAGATACGCCCACGCTCTATTTCGTCCCGCTAAGAGGCATCTATGCGCATATCGACAGAAAGATGGCGATAACAGGCATTATCATCAATCGGCACGAAAAGCCCGTTTCAGAACTTGCGCTGACAATCAGACTGAAAACGGATGTTACCGACATGGAAATAGCCATCGTAAAGCTTGCTCTGCCGCCGGATTTTGTGGGCAATCTTTTGACAAATCAGGCGCTTCTGATTAGCTTATCTGTGCCTGTCAGGGGATTGACGGAAGACAAAACATTTGAAGCGTTTCAGTTTCAGTCGGAATTGGACAATGTTAAAATCATTGAAGCTTCTGAAGCTGAGGGCTAGGGCTTGTTTCGGTGTAACCAGCAAATGACCCAAAGGGGCGGCGCAATTGTTTTTATGCAGTTGCGCCGCTCCTTTTTTGTTTGCCTGGAGTTCATCCGAAATAAATAACAAATCCGAACGCCTCGCCAACAAAGATTGGCTTGGGTTCGGATTTGTCCTTAACAACGGAGGAGGTGGGATTCGAACCCACGGTCCCTTTTACAGGATTACTCGATTTCGAGTCGAGGCCGTTATGACCACTTCGATACTCCTCCAGGTGCTTTTTTATTATACGGATGGGTCATCCGCCTGTCAAGTAATGCTCCTTTAGCATCCCTATTATCTTGTCAATCTCCACAGGTTTGGCAAGATGTCCGTTCATGCCAACGCTTAAGCACTTTTCAATGTCTTCACGGAATGCGTTGGCGGTCATGGCAATGATGGGAATGGCCTGGGCGTGGGGAATATCCATTTGGCGGATGGTGCGCGTGGCCTCGTAACCGTCCATTTGTGGCATTTGTATGTCCATAAAAATAAGCTGATAGCGCTGGGGGTTTTTTGCGAACATAGCGCATGCTTCCACGCCGTTTTGGGCAAAGTCTATGCCGATACCCGTATGTTCCAGCAACGCTGCCACGATCTCTTGATTGATGGTGATATCTTCGGCCACCAGGATGTTTTTTCCGGCAAACAACCCGGGGGATTCTTCCCAGGCGGCGTCTTCCATTTCATCCAAAGGGGATGACCCTTGTGGATCATTCTGTGACACCCGGCGGGCCTGGATGGTAAACGCAAAGTCCGAGCCGGTAGCGCCATCGGATTCCACCCAGATCCGTCCGCCCATCATCTCCACAATATGCTTCGAAATAGCCAATCCCAGCCCGGTGCCGCCATACTTGCGCGAGATGCCGCCGTCCACCTGCTCAAAGGAATTAAAGAGCCCGGCCTGCTGCTCGGGCATAACGCCGATGCCTGTATCGGTTACACGAATCTCAATGGTGCAGTTGTCGTTTGTTTGGCTTATCGGGCGAGCTGACAGCGTAATTGTACCCTGCTCGGGGGTAAATTTGATGGCGTTGGACAGCAAATTGGTGATCACCTGCACCAGGCGCTGTTCGTCCGCTATGATAAAGGCTGGCATACCCTCGTCGATATGGATGTTAAACACCAGTTTTTTTTCTTCGATTTTGAAGTGTGCGACATTTGCGGCCCGGTTTAGCATCTTGGCAAAATCGAATTCCGTGTCAAACAATTCCAGCTTGTCCGCCTCAATTTTGGACATATCCAAAATGTCGTTGATCACCCCAAGCAGGTGCGCCGATGCGTCCTCTATTTTCAAAAGGCATTCGTCCATGCGCTCCACGCTGCCGCTGCCCTTGGCGATTTGCGTCATGCCGATGATGGCGTTCATGGGGGTACGAATCTCGTGGCTCATACGGGCCAAAAAATCGCCCTTTGCCTGGGAGGCGCTCTCCGCCAATTCCTTTAGATCGGTAAGATGTTTGTTTTTCTGGTCGATCTGGCTGATCATGGCGCGGTACTCGCTTACATCCATCAAGGTGATGATGTATGTGGCGTTTTTGCCATGGGTTTGGTCTACCAGCCAAGAAAATGTAAAGGTCTTAAACATGCCGTTTACCAATACGTTTAATTCGCCGCTTATATTTTCTTTTTGGGAGGGATTTACTGTGTCAAGCAAGCCCGGGGGGGCACTGGAGGTTACCTGGGTTTTGAGCAGATCGATAAAGTCCTGGGCGGTGGTTTTGCCAAATACGGGCTTAAATGCGGGGAAGAAATCGCGCATGGCATCGTTGCTCTCCACCACGTACCCGTCTTTGTTCATAATCACAACCGGGTCTTGCAGCGAATCAAACATGTTGTTCACAACCGTGGCTTTATTATGAAATATTTGTGTAGAATACGCCGAATATGCCAATACGATAATGGTAAAGAACACCCCAATGGGCGTGATATCGTGCTTAAAGGGGATTAGGTCCAGGCTATACAGGGCGTTTAGCGCATAAGGAAATACCGCCACAATACCGGTAAAAAGCATAAACGGGCGCTGCCAAAAATTCTTGATGATGTAGCGGAACAAAATAACGTAAGCAATAACAATAAACGCTACATCCATTCCGGTATGAATCCAGAAAAAGAACGCCTTGCCAGGGATAGGAAAGTCATAGTTAAGAAGGGCCAGCCCGTGCAACGGGTTGGTGATCATAAACAGGCTGTCTATAGCGGGCAGGAAAACAACCGTGGCCCGCAGCCAGCGGAGATTAACGAGCTTGGATTCGGTAAAATGCAGAATGAACCAAAAAAGCCCAAAAGGAACGATGCATACAAACACCAGCTTGGCAGTAAAAACATAGGGAAAATACACCGGATCGATCACCGTTGTGATGGCGTTAAGCAACGTCCAGCCTAGCACTTGAATGCACACATACAAAAAACTGCGCATCCGCCGGTCCCGGGTATCACCGGCCCTTAATATGGTGATCAAATAAATGAGTATGCCACAAACCAGCATCGACGCGGTAAACAAAAGCAGTACGCCTATATCAGGCAATTTGTTTCACCTCTTGCAACAAACACTAAAAGATATTCTACCATAATCGCATGCAAAACTCAATGCTTTTCTTATGCTTTTTGGCCTATTTTTAGTGTTTTTAGCTTAATCTTACGTTGGCTTGGCCCAGCCTATCCATCAGTGAGCCCATCAGGGCTGGGGAGGGCGTAACCCACAGCTCCCGCGGAACTTTGAGGGCTTCGCCGCTGTCGGCCAAACGGATCAGCACCGGCACGCCGCCGGGCATCCCTTGCAGCAGCGGCGAAAGGGTTTCAAAATCCGCCTTGGTGGGCACCTTGAGGCACAGCTTTTGTGTGGGTACGGCCTGCTCAAACAGCACAAGTTCAGGTTCTGATTTGGGCGCAGGCCTGGGTTTTGGCACGCCTCCGGCTGCCGTTTGATCTAGTGGCACGGCGCTGTCCAGCAGTAATTTGGGGGCCTCATCCTCCCGTACGGACAGCTTGCCGTGGAGCATCAGCATGGCATCCACGGTAAGGGTGGTAAAGTACTGATCGTACACCCGTGGGAACACCAGCACCTCGATTTGCCCCGTAAGGTCTTCCAGCGTCAAAAAGGCCATCAGCCCGCCGCTTTTGGTGGACTTGCTGTGGATTTCGGCCACGATACCGCCCATGTGTGTGGTGATGCCATCGTAACGTAACATGGCCTCGGGGGTTTGCTGCAGCTCCTCGATCCACGCCGTGTTTACTTCTAGCTGTTCCAGCAGTTCCCGGTGGGCGTCCAGGGGATGGCCGGAGATGTACACCCCGGTCACCTCCCGCTCCATGGCCAGCTTGGCGGGCAGGGGAAAGTCTTCTAAAGGAGGTAAGGGCGGCGGGGCGGCCATTTCGCCTCCGCCTTCAAATAGCGACATCTGGCCGTCTATGTTGCGCCGCTGGCGCTGGCTGGCGCTCTCCATGGCTTTTTCGTATACATTCAAGAGCTGGTGGCGATTTGCCCCTTCAAAAGGCATAGCCCCAGCCTTGATCAGGCTCTCCACCACCCGCTTGTTCACCTGGTCGGCATCCACCCGGTCGGCAAAGTCGTAGAGGGAGCTAAACACGCCTCTCTCTTGCCGCGCGGACACGATGGCGTTGATGGCGCCGTGGCCGCAGTTTTTCACCGCGCCCAGGCCAAAACGGATGCCGGTTGTGCCCTTCTCATCGGCATCCACGCCAAACGCACGGGCTGAACGGTTGACGTCCGGCGGCAGCACCGGGATGCCGTGCTTGCGGCAGTATTGAATGTATACGGCGATCTTGGCGCTATTGCCGGTTACGCTGTTCATCAGCGCGGCCATAAATTCGATGGGATGATGCAGCTTGAGCCAGGCGGTTTGTACGGCCAGCACGCCGTAAGCAGCCGCGTGGGATTTATTAAACGCGTAGGAAGCAAAGGCGCTCATCTCTTCGAATATACGCTCGGCTATGTCTTGGGGCACGCCCCGCCGCACCGCGCCGGGCACGATCACCTCTCCGTTTTCCACCAATCCATGGATAAAATAGGCCCGCTCCTGGGCCATTACGTCCTTTTTCTTTT
>Ga0123356_10003968_pt1 | contig 15376 bp, 15 predicted proteins | sample TergutEmb28metaG_2_FD_92546 | JGI IMG/M metagenome (GOLD analysis project Ga0123356, IMG submission 92546) | Embiratermes neotenicus P3 segment gut microbial communities from Petit-Saut dam, French Guiana - Emb289 P3 | ecosystem: Host-associated > Arthropoda: Insects > Digestive system > Gut ... | reverse complement strand
GGGTTTACTCTCGGTACTCCCGATGCAAATGAGTTTGATGTTTGCTATGATGTTGAAGGGAAAAACTATAAAGAAGTAACGATCGTTCGATGTAAGAACGGTGTTGCCGTTAATTATACCGAAGATTACATGAGGCGCAGAGACCCGGATTGTCTGATTATTGCAGATGAACTGCCGACAGATAAACCGAAATTCAAAGACGAATACGGCTATGAATTTTCATCGCTGAAGGAAGATACATATCGTTGGCTTGAAAAACAAGATTTGATCATAGTTCCGTTTATGGCGGGCGGTTCATTCGGCGGATATCCCGGTGTATTGGTTGCGCCGAAAAATGCGGCGTTTTTTGCTGCGGGTCTTGCAGGTCTTCAGTTGTTTGTCAACATTGATGAACATGATGGTGATTTTGAACCCAAGGTAGCTATATTCCTTGCTCCGCCGTTCAGGCACACACATTTCAACGGAAAACAAATCGTTGTTCATAATCGCACCGCGGACTTGTATGAGATGTTTTCTTACAACCTGTATCCCGGACCGAGTGCCAAGAAGGGTGTTTACGGATTCCTGCTCGACATCGGTGAAAAAGAAGGTTGGGTAACAACACATTCATCTGCTGTCAAGGTCATTACACCGTATGAAAATGAGATCGTCTTTATGCATGAAGGTGCATCGGGCGGCGGTAAGAGTGAAATGGGTGAAAATATCCATCGTGAACCTGACGGTAAGATCCTGATCGGTCAAAATCTTAATACAAAAGAAAATTTCTATTTAAATCTCGAAGAATCATGCGAACTTCAACCCATCGCCGATGATATGTCGCTTTGCCATCCGGATATGCAAAATGAAAGTAAAAAGCTTGTTATAAGAGACGCCGAAGACGGTTGGTTCATCAGGCTCGATCATATAAAACAATACGGCACGGAACCGTATCATGAAAAAATATATATCCATCCTTCAGAACCTCTTGTGTTTATCAACATTCACGGCGTGCCGACCGCGACATGCCTTGTGTGGGAACATACGATCGATTCCGACGGCAAGCCTTGCCCGAATCCGCGCGTTATATTGCCGCGTAAAATGGTTCCCGGGATCATTAACGAATCGGTAGAAGTTGACGTTCGCAGTTTCGGTATCCGTACTCCGCCCTGTACATCGGAGCGTCCGAGCTACGGTATTTTGGGAATGCTTCATATACTTCCGCCGGCACTCGGCTGGCTTTGGAGACTTGTTGCTCCGAGGGGGCATAATAATCCGAGTATCATTGAAACCGAAGGCATCACCAGCGAAGGTATCGGTTCATACGGACCGTTCCTGACAGGCAGATGGGTTAATCATGCCAATTTATTACTTAAACAAATCACGCAATCGCTCAATACCAGATTTGTTTTGGTTCCGAATCAACATATCGGCTGTTACAGAGTCGGTTTTAAGCCGCAATGGTTGATGCGTGAATATCTTGCAAGACGCGGCAGTGCAAAATTCAAACCCGAACATTTGGTACCTGCGCGTTTACCGATGCTTGGTTACTGCCTCGACAACCTGAAAATCGACGGTCAATTCATCAGAACTGCTTTTTTAAGACCCGAAACACAAGCTGAAGTCGGTCTTGACGGATATGATAAAGGTGCCGAACAACTGATGGAATTCGTAAAAAGAGAGCTTAAAAAATACGATGTACCCGAACTTGATCCGCTCGGCAAAAAAATTCTTGACTGTTGCATGAATGACGGTTCGCTTCAGGATTATATCGATTTGATCCCGATCAGATATTAAACATTCGGTTTTATCCGGATAAATCGATGAAGTCGGTTGATTTTTCAACCGACTTCATTTAATATCAATATATAAAAATCAAAAACAGAGTGGGAGGATCCTTAATTGAATAACTTTACATTTTGGAGTACAACCAAAGTAACATTCGGTGCAGATACGGCAGGTCTTACGGGGAAGGAGATCAAGGCATTCGGCGGGACAAATGTTCTGGTTTTTTACGGTTCGGGCAGTGCAGTTAAAAGCGGTGTTCTTGATACTGTTACCGATTCATTGGACGCGGAAGGGATCAAATATACATGCATCGGCGGAGTGCAGATCAATCCGTTGGTCGAATTTGCTCAAAAAGCAGTTGATGACCACAGAGATACGGGCATTGATTTTGTTCTCGGAGTCGGCGGCGGAAGTGTTATAGATACGGCAAAAGTTGTTGCACACGGGCTTGCTTCTCCCGACATACCGATCTGGGATTTTATAACGATGAAAGTCGAGTTGACAGTGTCATTGCCGATAGGAACAGTTCTGACCATTGCAGCCGCGGGAAGCGAAACAAGTATGTCATCGGTTGTGACTAATCAAACACTCGGTGTCAAACGCGGCCTCAATACACAATTCAACAGACCGATGTTTGCGATTATGGATCCGAAACTTACGTATACATTACCGCCGCTCCATACAGCGTGCGGTGTAGTTGACATCCTGATGCATACACTGGACAGGTACTTTGCACCGGATAATGACAATGCCGTTACTGATGAGCTTGCGGAAGCGTTGATGCGTGTGGTTATCGAATACGGATCGGTTGCAATGGAAAAACCGGATGATTACAAAGCAAGATCAGAACTGATGTGGGCAGGCAGTTTATCGCACAACGGCTTGATGGGATTGGGGCAAACACTTGATTTTGCGGTCCATCAACTCGGACATGCACTTTCGGCAAGATATGACATTCCCCACGGGGAAAGTCTTTCGATCGCTTGGCCTGCATGGGCGTGTTATGTATACAAAGACAATGTTTCACGATTTGCCCGATTTGCACGCAATGTGTGGGGTGTTGTGAATTCTGATGATGAGGCCTGTGCACTTGAAGGGATCGAAAAAACGATCGAATATTTCCGTTTGCTGAATATGTCGGTCAAATTACCTGAGGCAGTCGGAGATAAATGCAAAAATGATGCACAAGCACTTGCCGAACTTTGTTCCTATGATAAAACCCGAACGATCGGTTCATTTAAAATATTGGATTACGATGCGATCAAGGCAATATATGAAGCTATGAAATAATATCTGAAATGGGGTTTATGTTTAATGTTGAGTTATACGGTTAATGAGGTTGATCCGGGTGTTTATCAAATTAAAGATACATTGGATGTTTTGATGTATTTGATCGTCGGTGATGAGAAAGCGTTGCTTTTTGATACGGGATACGGGGTTATTGACCTTCCGGCAGTTGTTAAATCAATTACCGACAAGCCTCTGACGGTTGTGCTCGGGCACGGGCATATCGACCATGTCAACGGTGCATATCAATTTGATGAAGTATATTTGCGTGAACCGGATTTTGAACTGTGTCATGAACATACCGGGATCGATTTACGCCAAACAATTGCAGAGAGATTGAAAGAAGCAAATTTGAAACCGGATTTTGATCTTGATGAATGGGTGAAAGCCGGAGCGTGTAAGATATTACCGCTTGAAATCGGAACGGTTTTTGATCTGGGAGGGATTCATGTTGAAATCGTTGATATGGCGGGGCATACAGCCGGGTCGATCGGGATTCTTCTTGTTGAAAAACGTATATTGATCGACAGTGATTCCGCAAATGTTCACTGCTGGATGTTTGTACCCCATTCATTGAGCGTACGTGAGTATATAGCGATGCTAGAGCGAGTGAAGCAGATGGGATTTGATAAATTCTATGTTGCACATCAGGAAAATGCTCATGATAAATCGTATTTTGATAAATTCATCAATGTCGCAAGAAATGCAACGATCGAAAAGAGTGAACCGTATGACAGTTGGCCTGATATGAAACCGTTTATTTATTCTGAAGACGGTGTGTCTATCGTGATCAATGAAAGGACATTAGGCAACTGCGGCAGCTCCGGTGCTTAACACTGCCGGTGTTTAGTTGTTTTGGTCGTGGAGGGAGTTCCACAGGAGCATTTTTTCTATTAAGTCGGCGACGCCGTCGTCGTTGTTAGAAGGGGCTACATAGTCGCTTTTGGATTTGATTTCGTCAGATGAATTTGCCATTGCTGCTCCGAAGCCTGCGTATTCTATCATACACAGATCGTTGAAGGCGTCTCCGACTGCTATCATTTCACTTCTGTCTATATTGAAGAGTTTGCCGATTTCAGCTAATGCGGTTCCTTTGCCTGCGTCGATGCTGACAAACTCGAGGAAGTGCGACATGGACGAAACACATTTGAGACTGTCACCGAAGTGTGAACGCATTTCGGTGAATAATTTTTTGATCCTTGCAGGGTCGTCGATCCATAATACTTTTGATATGCCTTTGATTTCATTTTTAATTGAATCGAGGTCGGTTACGATCGTCATATCCAAGCCCTTGCAAACACTGTGATATTGTTTTGTTTCTTTGCATTCGCGGTTTGCCCACAGACGGGGGCCTGTCCAGAGGATTTGTGCGATTCCGAGTTTTTGGCCTGTGTTGAAGACTTCTTTTGCAAGATCGAAATCGAGGAATTTTTCAAACAGCAGTTTTTCCGATTTGCCCATATATGCTTCGGCACCGTTGAAAACGATGAAAGGCATGTCATAATTATCTTTAAACAGATCGTTTACTTTTTGGGTGTTGCTGAACGGTCTGCCCGTGGCGGTGACAAAAAGCACGCCGGAATCAACTGCATTTATTATGGCTGTTTTTGTGCGTTCGGTGAGTTCTGAATTATCGTTTACTAATGTGCCGTCCATATCAGATGCTATGAGTTTGTATTTCATGTGCAGACAGTGTATCCTTTCGTGTTGTTTCGCGGAATAAGCGACGATTGTTTTGCTGTTTTGCTGTTTTGCTGTTTTGTTATGTTTGGTTTATGATTAATCTAATATATTTCCGTAATAATCGGCAGGTTTGGTATTTGATAAAACGGATGAAAGTTCGGGGCCGGGTCGGTGCAATGCGAACTCGATGAAAGCGTTGTCGTGTGTCCATAAATCGATTTCATCAGGGTTGAGGATGACCGGCATTCTGTCGTGAACCGGTGCAACACAGTCGTTTGCCGCGGTGGTGAGGATGACGAAAGCATCGTATTCATCGCCTGAAGGATCTTTGAATGTGTTGATAATTCCTGCCATGTAAAGAATTTTTTCGGCGGGTCGGCGGAACAGGTATTTGTCTTTGGGTCGGCGTTTGTCGGTTTTTTTGTTAAATCCGCCGTAAGCGGTGCCGGAAGGGTTGTTGAATATGTTGGGATTGTTAAAGCCGGTGTTTGTGCCGCCACGATATCCCCATTCGTAGAATCCGCTTGACGGTACGACGCAGCGACGCTCTCTGAGTGCTTTGCGGAACATGTTTTTTTCAAAAGCCGTTTCGGAGCGTGCATTGATTATAACACTCGGGTTTTTCCAGTGAGGGAAGCCCCATTTAACTGCTGCGATATCAACTATTGCGGAATTACGGTCTTGTTCCGGACCGGGGGTATTTATGAGTGCTTTGTCATTGATGATGACGGGAACGACATTTGTCGGGAAAATTTCGCCGGTAACGGTAAGATTTTCGGAATTAATTCTTTTTTGAGCAGCGTTTATGTCATTTAAAATTTGCAAAATATCGGCATAAGCTTCATCTTCGATCAAATATCGTCCGCACATACTCTTGACTCCTGTTGTTTTATTTTGTATCTTTAATAGTGTATTTAATAGTATCTTTATCAGTATAACATAAATGCAGAAAGTGAGATATATATGAAAGTTTTGTTGTTGTGTGATGATTATTGGCATCCGGGGAATATTCCCGTTGAGGGTGTGAAGCCTTTGGAAAGTAAGGGCTTTGAGTTTGATGTTATTTTTGACGGGAATGATATCAAAGCGGAAATGCTCAGTGAGTATCCCGTTATTTTGTTGTGTAAGAGCGGAGAAATAACTCCGGAGGATAAAGACAGTTGGAAAACGGCACAGATGCAACAGGCGTTTATTGACTATGTTGAAAACGGCGGGGGTATATTGGCGGTGCATAATTCAACGGTGCCGGGGAAGCATACGGAAGCGATGGATACGATGATCGGAAGTCGATTTGTTTATCATCCGCTTGCTAATCCGGTTACGGTACAACCTGTGAAGCCGCATCCGATAACGAAGGGTGTAGAAGTTTTTTGTGAAATCGATGAACAGTACAGACTTGAGATTTTGGCTGATGATATAGATATATTAACTGCATCTTATTCACCTGCGCAGGGTGATCCGGAAAAATATGAAGAAGATCCTTATTCGAATACGAGAGCATGGATTTGTCCTGCGGGATATGTTCGCACACAAGGGAAAGGTCGTATATGTGTTTTGACATCGGGGCATTTGCTTCCGGTATGGCAGAATGAGCAGTTTTTGAAAACGTTGGAAAATGCGCTTAATTGGTGCAAGGGAGATTAATAGAGAGGATCAGATGAACGGAGTTCAAACGGTTTTGCATCAAACGACTTCGCATCAGACGACTTTGCCGATGACTTTGAAGCCGTAATCATCAAGGATTTCTATATCGTTATATGCAGGATTTAAGGATCGCAGATATGCTCGTGAGCCGTCTGCGATCAGTTTTTTGCAGTAGACATCACCGGAGTAGGAGAAGATACCGATCTCGCCGTTTTCGAGGACTTCCTGTTCTTTGACCCAGATGACCTGACCGTCGCGGATGAGCGGGTTCATACTGTCGCCGCTGACGCGAAGGGCGAAATCAACTGCGACGGGGACGTATGAAGGGGCTTCGATCTCTTCGTATCCGCTGTCGTCGAGGAAGTTGCCCGATCCTGCCGATACGGGGATGTCGTACAAGCGGAGGATGCGCGGAGGTTTTGTTTCTCTGTGTGATATTTGTGAATCGATGTGTGTAACGGATGATCGGTGCTTCGGTATGTCGTAAGATGAGGAAGCGGCAGGGACGCCGGATGTGACGGATGTGACGGAAACGCCGGGAGCGTCGGGAGCGGTGTGAAGGGCAGGCTGATCGGTCGATCCGGTTTTATACATGTCGATGTGAAATAACAGATCGATGAATTCGCGCGCTTTTTTTCGACCGTCGCTGTTTAAACCGGCGTACGGGCCTTTAGGTATGCCTGCAAACTGCCAAAGGACATCGTCGACATCGAGGATATCGCACAGAGCAAGGAAATGGGGGATGCCGGGATGGGCAAGACCTTTTTCCCAGTTGTAGATCGTCTTTGCACCGACTTTGAAGCCGTAGCCGGATAATATTGCGGCGAGTTCGTTTTGTTTCAGTTTTTTTTCTTTGCGAAGTTGGGAAAGTGTTGCGCCTACAGATGTTTTCATGATGCTCCTCCGTATATGTGAAAAATCAATAAAAATGATCGAATGAATAAACGGGTGATTTCAATATCTTGTATATCTCACAATCAGAGTATACACGCCCCGGAAACAAATTGCAAGCAAATTTCAAAAAATATCTTAAAAATTGTACAAAATGCCATATTGCAATCTTAAAAAATAGACATTATAATATAAAGCAGAGAGAAAACAGTCCGGAAATTAAGGAAATAAGGATTCGGAGCTCCGGTATTCGGGGGATTTCGGATCGAAAGCAGGGAGTCCGGTGCGACGATATGGACAGACAAATCGTATTAAGCGACCTCAACGCTTGTTATGCATCAATAGAGATCGCGCGAGACCCGGAGTTGCGGGGCAAACCCGTGGCTGTTTGCGGATCGGTCGAGGAGCGACACGGTATCATTCTTGCCAAGTCCGCTCTTGCAAAGGCGGCGGGGATCAAGACCGGTATGGTGCGATGGCAGGCATTGATGCTCTGCCCCAATCTCGTCACCGTACCGCCGAACGTGGAGCTGTACGCCCGCGTAACAGACAGGGTACGCGAGATATATTCAGACTACAGCAATCTGCGCGACGACTTCTCGATAGACGAATCATGGATAGACCTCACCGGCACCTGCCGTATAGGCAGTGAGTCAAAGGTAGCCAATGAAATCAGAGAGAGACTCAAAGCAGAAACAGGGCTTACAGCCAGTATGGGTCTGAGCTGGAACAGGATATTCGCCAAGATCGGCAGCGAGATCGCGGGCCCCGATGCAGTGGCTCACATAACGCGCGACAACGTCAGGAACGTTGTCCACCCGCTTCCTGCGGAAGTTATGATGGGTGTGGGGCGAGCGACGAAGCGCGCGCTCAATGCCATGGGCATTGATACCATAGGCGAGCTTGCGGCGGCAAATCCGGACATACTCAAGCGCCGATTCGGAAAAATCGGCACCGTCCTGTATGCATTTGCCAACGGCCTCGACCCCACACCCATCCGGACCGAAGGGACAGGCCCTCCGGTCAAATCGATCGGCAACTCGACTACGGCGGCCAGAGACATGATATGCGACGAAGACGTCCGCATAGTCCTCCTCACCCTCGCCGAAAGCGTCGGTATGCGCCTTAGAGAAGAGCGCTTCAAAGGCTACGTGATCGAGGTATCGTTGCGCACCACAGACCTGAAGTGGATGATCCATCAACGTAAAATCAAGCGCCCGACAGACATAACACGCGACATACTCGACATCAGCTTTGAGCTGTACAGAGAGATACGAAACCTGCCGCTTCGCGGTATAGGTATCCGTGTATCGACTCTCGTATCAGCAGACGAGCCGGAGCAAATGAGCCTTTTCGTCAGCGAAAAAACATACGATTACCAAAGATCCATTGACAGAGCGGTAGACGCAATACGAGGCGAGTTCGGATACAACAGCATACAGCGCGGCCTGACAAAACTCGACGAAAAACTCGGAACACTCAATGCCCGCGAAGAACACATGTCCACATTCCAATCATCGCATGTCGCCGGACTCTCGCCCATGTCAGCCTGCCGAGATGCCGACCGCTCACGCCGCACAGCAAAGTAAGGTGAAATTATGAGTACACATCCTCAACGTGTTTATGTAAGAATCCTCGTGGAATACAACCCCGACGGAACAATGACGCCCGCCGTCATCAAGTGGCAGGACGGCACGATCTACGAAATCGACAGGGTCCTCGACGTGCGTCGCGCCGCTTCCGCAGCGGGCAGCATGGGCATACGCTACACGGTACGAATAATGGGAAAAGAGAGACGCCTCTTCTTCGAAGACATCTACTCAGAAACAGGCCAACCTCGCTGGTTCGTGGAAAGCGCCTACAGTTCGGGGCACTGACTTCGGTCACATCTGAACCGGTACCGGTAAAACCGGTGTTGCAAAGTTACCCGGATATGCAGTATAATTTTGTCCGGTACCCAAATAATCTGATTGAGGACAATATGATATATACTCTGACCCGGTCAAAGCGTAAAACCCTTACACTGTATATTCGTAACGGAAACATTGAAGTGCGTGCGCCGCTCCGAATGCCGAAGCGTGATATAGAAAGATTTATTACATCAAAAGAAAAATGGATATTAAACAATATCACTCTGTCACAAAAACAGGAAATCCAACGCGAAAATTTCAACTTAAACTACGGAGACACCGTCCTGTGCCGAAATAAACCGTGCACGATAACAGCAATTGACGAAAAGTTTATTCGATATAATGACGAACGCTTTTTCATTCCTTCGGGCTTAACACCCGATCAAATCAAGCATGCCTGTGTACAGGTATATAAAATGGTTGCCGGACGTGATTTAACTGTCAGGACACACGAATTTGCCAAAAGAATGTCCGTAATGCCGACCGCAGTTAAAATAAATAACGCAAAGTCACGTTGGGGCAGTTGCTCTGCTAAAAAAAGCATTAATTACTCATGGCGACTCATCATGGCAGATGATGAAGTCATAGACTATGTCATCGTCCACGAGCTTGCACATATCATTGAACTTAACCACTCAAAAAGATTTTGGGCAGTGGTCGAAAGCATATTACCCGATTACAAAACATGCAAAATACGTTTAAAAGAACTGCAACAACGCCTCGGCGGTGAAGATTGGGATTGATATGAATATTTTTGTATTATCGGCACTTGCCGTCGGACTTTCGATGGATGCATTTGCCGTATCGGTAAGTAAAGGACTTACCGCAACAAAAGACATTGTCAAAAAAGCAGTGATCGTCGGTTTGTATTTCGGTATTTTCCAAGCCGCGATGCCGCTCATCGGATACGCTCTTTCAACAGGATTTTCTTCACTGATAACAACATTCAGTCATTGGATAGCCTTTGGCCTGCTTTGCTTTTTAGGTATTAAGATGATTATCTCAAGCCGAAAAAAAGATGATATGATTTACATAGAAACCCAAAAAACAACACTTCCCGAAACCGTCGCGCCTCCCGAAACCGTCGTCGACCACGCTTTCGGACCGAAACAAATGCTTCCGCTTGCTTTGGCAACAAGCATCGATGCACTTGCCGTAGGTGTGTCGATCGCGCTTTTGCAAGCAAATATAGTACCCGTTGCAATCGCATCAGGCACAGCAACATTCACATTATCGGCTGTCGGCGTAAAAATCGGAAGCATATTCGGAATGCGTTTTAAATCAAAAGCCGAACTGATCGGCGGGATCATATTGATATTGATCGGATTGAATATCCTTCGTGAAAACATATCATTTATTTAACGGTATACCCGTAAATAAGGAATTGACATCAATTCTTCAATGCCTTGCTTGCGTGGCTGTATGAAAGGACCCGAAATGAAAAAAATTCTAATAGTCGTAGATGTCCAAAATGATTTTGTGATCGGATCTCTCGGAAGTCCGCAAGCAAAGGCAATAATCCCCAACGTTAAAGCAAAGATCAATGAATATAATGACCGCGGCGATAAAATAATTTTCACACGCGATACCCATGATGAAAATTACCTTGAAACACAAGAAGGAAAGTATCTGCCGGTCCTGCATTGCGTTTCGGGAACTCCGGGTTGGGAAATATATGATCACCTTGATAAAAATACCTCATACGACTATATTGATAAAGAAACATTCGGATGGAACGGTTGGTCAGGAAAAATAAACGATCCGATCGATGAAATCGAAATAATCGGACTTTGTACCGATATTTGTATAGTGACGAATGCTTTGATTTTGAAAACCCTGTTTCCGGAAACCGTGATCACGGTCGATGCGTCCTGTTGTGCCGGAGTAACGGAAGAAAGCCATAAAGCAGCACTGCTCGTAATGCGTTCATGTCAAGTTAATGTGATTAACGGGGACTGACAATGAAAAAGCATATAATAAACAGTCTGCTTGACACAGACCTTTACAAGATTACAATGCTGAGAACATATTTCTACCGTTTTTCAAACTGCACGGGCAGATTCGAATTCATGTGTCGCAACTCCGATGTAATATTCACGCAATCCATGCTTGTAAGGATCAATAATGAGCTTGATCACCTCTGTTCTTTGCGCTTCACGGAAGAAGAAATAAATCGGATCGCAAATCTCAGATTTATGAAGAATGCGATCGGATTCTTTGAATTTTTGAGAATGTTCAAGTTAAACCGCAACTGTATAACAACAAACCTGACAGACGGAAAATTATCCGTAACAGCAAACGGACCGATATTCCAGTCTTCATACTTTGAAACATTTGTACTTTCAATAGTGAACGAAGTATATTTCAACGAAACATATCCCGAGATTGATTTAAGCGAAGGTAATCGGATCCTTCATGATATTATAAACAAAATAAGAAAATATACCGACGATTTAAATGAATTCAAATTTTCGGAATTCGGAACAAGAAGGCGTTTTTCTTTTCACCGGCAGGAACATGTAATACTTGAACTGACAAAGGAATTTGACAACAGCATTTTCACAGGTACGTCAAATATGTATTTCGCTTTTAAATTAAATCTGACCGCGATCGGAACAATGGCACACGAATATCTCGGACTCGGACAGGCATTGCCGAATGTAAGCCTTAAATACTCACAGCAATATATGTTGGAACAATGGTCACAAGAATATAACGGTGACTTGGGATATGCACTGACAGATAACCTGACATCGAAAAAGTTCTTTGAAGATTTCGGGCTCAGGCTCGCAAAAGAATATGACGGTTTGCGACATGACTCAGGCTGTCCGTACAAATGGACAGATGATGTTATAAACTTTTATAAAAAAAATCGTATAGACCCGAAAACGAAAACCCTTGTATACTCAAACGGTTTACATATTGAAGATGCGATAAAAATCAACGAATACAGAAAAGGCGAAGTTAACAAAAACTTCGGGATCGGAACAAGCCTGACAAACAATGTCGGCGTTAAATCGCTGAATATTGTTATGAAGTTAGTGGAAGCCAACGGATTACCGGTAATCAAGATATCGGATGATGAAGGAAAACTGATGACGGGACACATGGATGACACGTATTATGAATACATAAAATCCGTGATCGGATAAAACCCGATGCCGGCAAATGAAAGTAAAAATATGCAAACAATAATTCATGTAGATATGGATGCGTTTTATGCGGCAGTCGAAGTGCGTGACAACCCCGAACTGAAAGGCAAACCGCTTATCATCGGAGCACTTCCTCATGAAAGAGGCGTGGTATCAACATGCAGTTACGAAGCGCGAAAATACGGTGTCCGCTCTGCGATGAGCATTAAAGAAGCATACAGACGATGCCCCCACGGCATTTACATGCACCCGAACGGTGAAAAATATGTCGCAGCTTCCGAAGTATTTCGTAAAATATGGCTTACATATACCGATCTTGTCGATTTCATATCTCTCGACGAAGGCTTCCTCGATGTAACAGGATCTGCACAACATTTCGGCGGCCCCGAAATCATAGGACACCAAATCAAAGAACGAACCAAAACAGAAACAGGTCTCACATGCTCGGTCGGCATCGGATATTCAATGATGTCTGCAAAGCTTGCAAGCGAAGAAAAAAAACCTGACGGATTCTTCAAAATCCCCGACGCAAAATCACTGACAGACCTCATCATCGACCGCAATGTCAGGATCATATACGGAGTCGGACCGAAAACAGCCGAAGCACTTACAAGCAGAGGCATCAGCACCGTCAGACAAATGCTGGACAACAGACAAAGAGTTATCGAAGCACTCGGTAACCACGGTCAGCACTTCATCGATCTTGCACTCGGCATCGACGACAGAAAAGTTACACCGTATTACGAAGGAGAAGCAAAATCCGTCAGCCGTGAATGGACATTCCAACATGATATAACCGATTTCGACTACCTTAAAGACGCACTGCGACTTCTTGCAAAAGAACTGAGCCTGAATATAAGATTTGACGGCACATTCGCACGCACCGTTATGCTCAAAGTGAAATACAGCAACATGAAACTGATAACCCGATCAAAAAGCGGCGCAACCGTCAACCAAGCCAAAGATATATACGACACAGCCGCATCAATGCTCGACACAATAGAAAAACGCCCGATACGCCTGATCGGAATAGGTCTGAGCGGATTTGAAGAATCTGAATATCAACAAATCACATTAGACGATATAAACACAAAAAAGGACATTGTTAAAACAGAAACATTGGATAAAACACTCCTCGAACTCCAACGTAAATACGGCGGCGATGTAATAAAAAGCGGCAATGAAATAATGGCAGAAAAACGCATCAAAGGCGATGAAACCAAAAATCAAAAAACCGAATAAAAAACGGAGGAAAATCAATATGTCAACAATGGATGTGATCAGAAAACGCAGAAGTATCCGCAAATTCAAACCCGGTGCAGAAGTCACCGACGAACAAATCAAACTTATGCTTGAAGCTGCAATGCTTTCACCGTCAGCATGCAACACCAGACCATGGGAATTCATCGTAGTAAAAGACCGTGCAGTACTCGATCAAATCAGAAAAGCACACCCGTATACAGGCATGCTTGAAACGGCATCAATCGCGATCATAATAATAGCACTGCCCGAAACACAAATCGGACTCAAAGACAACATAGCAGACGACTACTATCCGCAAGATTGCGGAGCCGCAACACAAAGCATACTCCTCGAAGCCGTCGAACTCGGCCTCGGTGCATGCTGGTGCGGCGTATATCCGAAAGAAAAAAGGATCACCGAGATCCGCGAGATCCTCAAAACAGATAAACTCCCCTTCTGCGTAATAGCGATCGGCGTCCCCGATGAAGACCCTCAACCCCGCGGTAAATACGACGAAGCAAAAGTTACATATATTTAAAAACCAAGCAGAAGAACCGTCCCTCTGCTTGGTCTGCTTGGTTGGGAGGAATAATGAACGAAGAGAAATTTAACGGTTTGGGACAAATATATGCTAAGTTTCGACCGAAATACCCGCAAGCATTTATCGAATATCTTTATTCGGATGTCGGTATCAGGAACAGTGTTATAGCAGATATCGGTTCCGGGACAGGGATATTAACAAATCAACTGCTTGAAAGAGGTAATACTGTTATTGCCGTTGAACCTAATGATGATATGAGATATGCGGCGGAAAAAGATTTGATCATTTTCAACGGTTTCAACTCAATAAACGGCACCGCTGAAAATACAACACTTGATGATCACAGTATTGATTTTATCACTGTTGCACAAGCGTTCCATTGGTTTCAGGAAGCAATGTTCAAGCTTGAGTGTAAGCGCATTCTGAAGCCAAGCGGTAAGGTAATTCTCGTTTGGAACAGTCGTTGCTTAAATTCGGATGTGGTGAAATACAGTGATGATATAATACGAAAATACTGTCCGAATTTCAAAGGCTTCAGCGGCGGCATGCGCGGTGCGGAGACCGGAGATTCTGAATACAGCAGCTTTTTTACCGGCGAATATGAAACCAAAGTTTTTCAAAACGATATAACATTTGATTTGGACGGTTTCATCGGACGATGTCGCTCTGCTTCATATGCATTAAAAGAAAATGATGCCGACTTCTCCGCCTGGGTATCGGAACTGACAGACTGCTTTTACAAATTCGCTGTTGACGGAATCATGATAATGCCCAACAAAACGAGAAGCTATGTCGGTACGGTTTAATATAACAAATTTATAAATCGCATTTGACTTCACAACCTTGTTCGGATGAACGGATTATACCGTCGATTATAGCTTGGTTATAGGCGATTTGGCTTGTGGGGATGGGAGCGGGTCCGCCTGTTTTTACTGCTTCGATAAATGCGCGACATTTGCTTTCGAAGTTGTCGTATTGACCGGGGCCGGGAAGCGGTATTTGTGTTTCGGTCGGGATGCCGAATGAATCGTGGAATATGGAGATCGGACCGCATGTTCCGTCCCATGCACCGCCCCAATGTCCTTCGGTCGGTTGGATTTTGAGACCTTTTTCACTGCCGAGGAAAATCGTCGATCCCGTAGTATCCATGTGCATAGCCCAACTTGTGCGAAAATCAACGGTCAAACCGCCTTCAAAACGAATAAAAGCAGCAGAAAAGTCATCGACTTCGAATTTTTTATAATTACTCGGATTAACCTTTT
>Ga0123356_10003967_pt1 | contig 15377 bp, 10 predicted proteins | sample TergutEmb28metaG_2_FD_92546 | JGI IMG/M metagenome (GOLD analysis project Ga0123356, IMG submission 92546) | Embiratermes neotenicus P3 segment gut microbial communities from Petit-Saut dam, French Guiana - Emb289 P3 | ecosystem: Host-associated > Arthropoda: Insects > Digestive system > Gut ... | reverse complement strand
GTCGAGAGCCCGTACCTGATTTGCGCTTCGATCATGAGCAAGAAACTTGCCGAAGGGGTCGACGCGCTCGTGCTCGACGTGAAAACCGGCTCTGGTGCATTCATGAAGAACGAGAAGGATGCTGCCTTCCTGGCGGAGTTGATGGTGGAGACCGGGGAGCGGATGGGCAAGGGGGTGGTCGCGCTGATTACCGACATGGATCAGCCGCTGGGAAACATGATCGGCAACGCTGTCGAAGTGGTTGAGGCCGTGGAGGTGCTGGGGGGCGCCGGTCCGCAGGACTTGCGCGATCTGTGCCTCGAACTGGCGGGATGGATGCTGCACCTTGGAGGCGTGGCCCAGACAGTGTCCGACGGAAAGCGGCAGAGCGCGCACCTGATATCGTCAGGCGCCGCGCTCGGGAAATTTCGTCAGATGGTCGAACTGCAGGGCGGAGATGTCCGGGCGATCGACGACACGACGAGGTTGCCGCAGGCGAGACACAGCACGGCAGTGAAGAGTCCGGCGGCCGGGCGCGTCATGGCCATCCAGGCTGAGCAGATCGGAACGGCCTCGGTGATTCTTGGCGGCGGCCGCGAGCGCAAAGAAGATCCGGTCGATCCCGCTGTGGGCATCGCGCTGCACAAAAAGGTTGGAGATCGGGTCGATCGAGGCGAGCCTCTCGCCACGATCTATTACAACGACGAATCGAGAGCGCAGCGCGCCCGGGATTTGGTCGAGCAGAGCTGCGAAATCGGCGTCGCACCCCCGGCCAAACGGCCCTTGGTCCACCGCATTATCGGAAGACCCGGAGACAAGCACTGATGGGACGATTCACTGGAATTCTCGGTTTGCTGGTAATGCTCGGTCTTGCCTATCTGTTCTCCACCAACCGCCGCGCGATTCGCGGCAAGACGGTTGCTTGGGGGCTCGGGCTGCAGATTGCATTCGCCATCTTCGTCCTCAAAGTCCCGTTTGGTCGGGATATGTTTCAGAAAATCGGCGACGCCGCCAACCACGTACTCAGCTATTCGTTCGCCGGCTCCTCTTTCGTTTTCGGTGAACTGGGCCAGCAGCACAAAGATATCGGCTTTATTTTCGCCTTCCAGGTTCTGCCGGTGGTCATTTTCATTTGCGCGCTGTTTGCGATTCTCTACCACATCGGCATCATGCAGGTCATCATCCGTCTGGCCGCGTGGGCCATGACGCGAATCATGGGGGCCAGCGGCGCTGAATCGCTCAACGTCGCGGCCAGCATTTTCATGGGACAGACCGAGGCGCCTGTGACCATCCGTCCCTTCCTGCCCGAACTCACGCATTCCGAGCTCATGACGGTCATGACCAGCGGCATGGCGCACGTCTCGGGGTCGATCATGGCGGCGTACTTTGCTTTTGGCGCCGAGCCACGGCACGTGCTCAGCGCCGTGATCATGACTGCTCCCGGAACAATCCTGGTTTCTAAGATGCTGGTTCCTGAGACCGAGGAACCGAAGACCGCCGGGCGCGTCGTGATGCCCGAGGATGAAGCCCAAAAAGAAAGCCGCGAAAACCTGCTCGGGGCGATTGCGCGCGGCACTGGCGACGGTCTGCACATGGCGCTCAACATCGGAGCCATGCTCATTGCATTTCTCGCGCTGGTGAAGCTGCTCGACGGCATCTTTGGCGGCATTCATCAGCACGTGGGATGGTTCCCCCCGAGTCTGGAGAGTATTCTCGGCGTCGTTTTCGCGCCCATCGCGTGGGTTATCGGCATTCCCTGGCACGATTGCCCGGCCATCGGCAATCTTCTGGGCACGCGCATGGTGATGAACGAATTGGTTGCTTTCTCGATGCTTGGGCCGCAGAAGGGCGTGCTTGATCCGCGCTCGTTCACCATTGCCACGTTCGCGCTGTGCGGGTTTGCCAACCTCAGCTCGATTGGCATTCAGATCGGCGGGATTGGTGCGCTGGCTCCGAATCGCAGGGGCGATCTGGCGCGGCTTGGAGTGCGCGCGATGTTGGCCGGGACGATGGCCAACCTGATGTCGGCTTCCATCGCCGGCATGCTGCTCTAAAATCTTCCCGCCTTTTATCGGTTCGCGTGCGCGACCAGCAGAATCGCCAGCCCGTAGAAAACAAACATAAGCACCAGATAAACCTTCGCGCGAGAGCCGCCACCGTCAAATTCTTTCCACGCCAGAATTCCCCACAAGGCCGCCACCATCGGGGCAGATTGTCCGATCGCATAAGCGATGGCGTAGCTTGTCACCTTGCCGGCAACGACGTTGAACACCGTTCCTGTGCCCCACACCGCGCCGCCCAAGAGCCCGAGGAGATGGCCGGAGCGCGGGCCGCCGAAAAATCCCGAAAGGCTAACCGGTTCCCCCACCAGCGGCCGCTTCATAAAATAAAGGTTCCAGATGAAGCAGGAAAGCAGCGCTCCCAGCGTGAGAAAGACGACGGAGCTATAGGGAGTCAGGGGATTGCCGCGGGTGGCGCCGTAGGCTACAAATGGATTCCATAATCCCATCAGCACGCCCGAAACCACACAGGTCACAATACTTTTGCGCGAAACTGCCCGTCCCGCGCTGGCCAGACTCCCGTACGCCTTCCCATCCAGAATCACTGCAATCAGCGCGCTCACAACGCCCGCCATGAGGAACAGCACATTGCCTTTTGGCTGCAGGATGTAGCTCAGTACGGTTCCCACCACCAGGGCAATTCCGATGGAGACTGGAAACGCTACGGCCAGACCGGCCATGTCGATGGCGGCGACGAGCAGGAGATTGGCCAGGTTGAAGATCGCTCCGCCGACCATGGTGGAAACAATGTTGGAAGCGTCCGCGGACTTAACGTTATTCACGAAGCTGGAGGCATCGTTCCCGGTGCTTCCCATGGTGAGCGCCAGCACGAGCGAGATCAGGAAAATTCCGATGGCATAGTCCCAGTAAAAAAGTTCGAAACGATAGTTCTTGACTCCCTTGTACGTATTAGCCCAGGAACCCCAGCAGATGGCGCTGACAATCATCATCAACAGCGCAACCGTCAGACTCTGTGGCGTGAACATGCGTTCTCCCGTGAAAAGACGTGTAACTCTACTCTTGTTCAAGCGAATCCACAAACGGGGGACGAGTCGCGAGGAGGTGTTCTATCCGTTCACCTGAGCATAGGTCGCGCGCCGCAGAAACTCTCCCTGGCCGGCGTGGGCGAGAAACTTGTCGCCCTCCACGACCACTCTGCCGCGGGAGAGAACGATATCGGGCATACCGGTTACCGGAATGCCCTCGAACATCGAATAATCGACCCGCATGTGATGGGTCGTGGCGCTGATGATGTGCTTGCGATCGGGATCGAAGATCACCAGATCGGCGTCGCTTCCCACGGCGATCGTTCCTTTGCGCGGATACAGCCCGAACAGCTTCGCCGGAGTCGTCGCCACCAGTTCCACGAAGCGGTTGACGCTGAAGCGCCCGCTGGCGACACCGCCCGAGTAGATCAGGCTCAAGCGATGCTCCACTCCCGGCCCTCCGTTGGGAATCTTGGTGAAATCGTCGCGGCCCAATTCTTTCTGCTCCTTGAAGCAGAAGGGGCAGTGATCGGTCGATACCACCTGCAGGTGATCGCGCTTCAGGCCATTCCAGAGCTTTTCCTGGTGCCACTTTTCGCGCAGCGGCGGAGTGAACACATATTTCGCGCCCTCAAAACCGGGAGCATCGAAATTTTCGATGGACAGATACAAGTACTGGGGGCAGGTTTCGGCATAGACGGGCAATCCGCGGTCGCGAGCCTCGCGGACTTTCTCGAGGGCATCGTTCGAGCTCAGATGCACGATGTAGAGTGGCGCTCCCGCCATCTCGGCCAATGCGATGGCGCGAGCCGTCGCCTCTGCCTCGGCGGTAGTGGGACGAGTGAGGGCGTGATACTTCGGCGCTTTCTTTCCCTCCGCCAGCGCCTGTTGCACGATCACGTCGATCGCGCTGCCATTCTCGGCGTGCATGCAGACCAGGCCCCCATTTTTCGCAGTCGACTGCAGTGCCCTGAAGATGCTGCCGTCGTCGAGCATGAACACGCCGGGATACGCCATGAACAACTTGAAACTGGTCACGCCTTCGTGGACCAGATCGTTCATCTCCGCCAGTTGACCGCCGGAAACATCGGTCACGATGCAGTGGAATGCGTAGTCACAGACCGCTTTACCGGCGGCTTTGCCCATCCACGTATCGAAGGCTTGCCGCAGCGGCTGGCCTTTGTATTGAATGGCAAAATCGATGAGCGTCGTCGTCCCTCCGAAAGCTGCCGCCCGTGTACCGGTTTCAAAATCATCGGCGCTGGTGGTGCCGCCAAAAGGCATGTCAAGATGAGTGTGTACGTCGATCCCGCCGGGCAGCAGGAGCCTGCCGGAAGCATCCAGAACCTTCGAGGCATTCTCGACCGGCAGATCCTTGGCGATGGCCGCGATCCTTCCTTGGGCAATGGCAACGTCAGCCTTGTAGGTGTCGGTTGCGGTGACGACCGATCCGTTGCGGATAACCGTGTCGAAGCTCATCGTGACCTCGCTGGCGGCGCGGAATGAAGTGGCAACTATGCTACACTGCCGCCTTTTAGTTCTTCACACCCGGTTCCCGATTACGGCATGAAAGGGGGCAGCAGCCATGCAATTCGGCATCACCATCAAGCCGGATATCTCCGTCGAACGCATTGTGGGCCTGACGCGTCAGGCAGAGAACGCCGGCTTCGATTATGGCTGGATCTTCGATTCGCACGTTTTGTGGAAAGAGCCCTATCCCCTGCTCACGCTGATGGCGGCAAATACGAAGCGGATGCGGCTGGGAACCTGCGTGACGAATCCGGCAACGCGCGATCTGACCGTCACCGCCAGCCTGTTTGCCACCTTGCATCTGATTTCCGGCGGACGGATGGTTCTTGGCATCGGCCGCGGCGATAGCTCGCGCCGCGTCATGGGGAAAAAGCCCGTGAGTTGGGCGCATTTGCAAGCCGCGGTGAAGGAATTTCGCGAACTGACCTCCGGCCGGGAGGTTGAGCACGAGGGACAGCCAACGCGTTTGACCTGGGCGGCAGAAGCCCCGCCCGTCTGGATCGCGGGCTATGGACCCAAAGTGCTGCACATGGCGGGAAAAGTGGCGGACGGAATCATTCTGCAGTTTGCCGATCCGGCTCTGATCGAGTGGTGCATGGGATTCGTGAAGCAGGGAGCCAGTGCGGCGGGACGCGATCCGGGGAAGATTCAGGTGATGTCGGCCGCGCCGGTGTGGGTCTCCGACGACCTCAGCGCCGGGCGCGAGCACGTGCGCTGGTTCCCGGCGCTGGTGTCGAACCACGTAATGGATCTGATCCGGCAGTACAAGCCCGAAGAACTGCCCACAGCACTGACGTCCTATGTGCAGGATCGCGGCACCTACGACTACCGGCATCACTGCGAAGTAGACGGTGACAACCGGAATTTTGTTTCCGATGAAGTGGTCGACCGTTTCTGCCTGCTGGGTAATGCGGCAGCCCATCAGAAGAAGCTGCGGGAACTGGCCGCGGTGGGAGTGACGCAATTCAACATCTACCTGATGTGCGGGGACGAAGAGCAGACGCTGGAGATCTATCAGCGAGAGGTGCTTCCCGCATTCCTCCCCGCGAAGAAATCCTAGTAGACCGTCAGTTGGCCTGTTGTGCGGCGAATGCTGCCTGCTGCTGAAATCTCATCAACGCGTAATACGCCACGAAGGAAACGGCAAATCCGACGAACCACGAATAGTCGTAGAGGGCCCGAAGGGAACCAATCGCCAGGCCCGCCAATGCGGTTCCGGCTCCCAGTGCGAGCGCAATCACCGCGCACCAGTTGAATCCACTCGAGTATTCGTAGGCGCCGCCGCGCAGATACAAGTCATCGAGCACGAGCACGCGGCGCCGGATGACGAAGTAGTCGCAGATCATGATGCCGGCAACCGGCCCGAGAAAGGCCGCGTAGCCACCGAGCCAGCCGAGGATGAACGTCCTGTAGTTCGAAAGCAGCTTCCATGGCATGAGTGCGATCCCCATAAAACATGTGATGACGCCGCCCGTGCGGAAGCTGATGCGGCGTGGCCACAAATTCGAAAAGTCATTGGCGGGCGAGACTACGTTCGCACCGATATTGACGTTCAGCGTGGCCAGCAGAATCGCGATCAGAGAAATGACGACTGCGATCGGCGAATGAAAGCGGCTCAGCAGTTCCACAGGATTCCAGATTGCCGTGCCATAGATGACCACGGTCGCCGACGTCACCACAATTCCAACGAATGCATACAACGTCATCGTTGTGGGAAGAGCTAATGCCTGCCCGATTACCTGTTCGCGCTGATTGCGCGCAAAGCGCGTGAAGTCCGGGATGTTCAAAGAAACGGTGGCCCAGAATCCCACCGTGGCATTCAGGGCAGGGATCAGGAATTTCAGGAAATCCGGGAAGCTTGTGAAGCGCGACGGTACCGACAACATCGGCCCAAATCCGCCGGCCGTGTGATACGCCCATCCCAACAGCAGCAGGCCGACCCCGAGCAGCACGGGCGCGCTGATGCCCTGCAGAATTCGAATGTATTCGATTCCCTTGAGCACGACCGCGAGGTTGATCAGCCAGAACAGAAGGAAGCACACCGCCGCTCCGTAAGCGAAATTCTTCCAGGCCGGCGCCAGTGTTCCGAACAGAGTGCTGATGGCTTCGCCCCCGATCCAGGTTTGAATGCCGAACCATCCGCAGGCAACCAAGGCTCGCAATACTGCCGCGAGGTTTGCCCCCAGCACTCCGAAGGAGGCGCGCGCCAGAACCGGGAACGGGATTCCATATTTCGCCCCGGGATGCGAGTTCAGCAGCATAGGCGCGAGCACGATCACATTGCCAATGAAGATCGTCGCCACGGCCTGCTTCCAGTTCATTCCACCCTGAATCAGACTGGCCGCGAGCATGTAGGTGAGAATGTTCACCGACATCGAGATCCAGAGCGCGGCGAAATTATATGTTCCCCAGTGGCGTTGCCGGGCGCTGGCCGGCGCGAGGTCGTGGTTGTACAGCGGACTGGATTCAACGCGGGAGGAGAGTTGAGCAGGAGTATTCATGAGGTCTCTGACGGCTGCGACCGCGCGGCAAGCAGAACTGAGGATCCTCAGTCGGCTGCAGCCGACGTCGCGCTCTGGGTGGTCAGCGGGCCGTAGGTCTCCGGCCTGCGGTCACGGAAGAACTGCCACACTTTCCGCACTTCGGCGATCATGTCGAGATCGAGATCGGCAACGACCACTTCATCCCTGTCGCGGCTGGCTTGGGCGATGATCTTGCCTCGCGGATTGCAGAAATAACTCTTGCCGTAAAATTCTCCGATGCTCCACGGCTTCTCGGTTCCGACGCGGTTGATCGCCCCCACGAAATATCCGTTGGCGACGGCGTGTGCGGGCTGCTCCAGTTCCCACAGATATTCCGAGAGTCCCGCTACGGTCGCGGACGGATTGAACACGATCTCAGCCCCGTTCAATCCCAGAATGCGCGCGCCTTCGGGAAAATGCCGGTCATAGCAGATGTATACTCCGACCCGTGCATACCTGGTTTCAAACACCGGGTAACCCAGATCACCGGGCGTGAAATAGAACTTCTCCCAGAATCCGGGATGGCAGTGTGGAATGTGGTGCTTGCGGTATTTGCCAAGATAGCGTCCGTCGGCGTCGATCACCGCGGCGGTGTTGAAGTAAACGCCGGGCATGTGCTCTTCGTAGACCGGGACGACCATCACCATCTTGTGTCTGGCGGCCACCTTCTGCATGAGCCTGGTGGTGGGACCCTCGGGCACGCGCTCGGTAAGTTCATACCAGCGGGCGTTCTGCTCCGCGCAAAAATACGGCCCGTAGAACAATTCCTGCAGGCACAGAATCTGTGCCTTCTTCCGCGCCGCCTGCTCGATCAGCTTCATGTGCTTGTCGAGCATCGCCTTCCTGATTTGCTCGAGAGGGCGCTCGGTCGAGAGCGCGTTGCTGGCTTGAATCAGGGCGCAGCGGACATTGCGCGGCATGAATGTCTCCCAGTCTTCGAGGAACAAAACTATAGCAGAAACAGCCAGGCTGCCTTGGCAGACGAAGGCAGCCAATGCCGATCCATCGACATGCCGATCCATCGACATTGACATCGGCAGCGCGCGCTGCATAGACTCGCCCTTCTTCCAGCTAAGGAAAGAAAATCATGGCCCAGCGCCCTCGCATCGCGGTCGTCGGCAGCGCCAACATCGACCTCACGACCTTCACCAACCAATTCCCCAAGCCGGGCGAAACCATATTCGGTCAGAAATTCGATTTAGGATTCGGCGGCAAGGGTGCAAACCAGGCGGTCGCCGCCCGACTATGCGGAGCGGAAGTTTTCATGGTGGCGCGCGTCGGCGACGATCTGTTCGGGCCGGCCACCATCGAGAATTTTCGCAAGCAGGGAATCGATCCCACGCACGTCCAGCAGGTGGAGGGATTGTCGAGCGGCGTGGCGCCAATCTTTGTGGAACCAAATGGTCAAAACCGCATATTAGTGGTGAAGGGAGCCAACGACGCCCTCAAGGCGGCCGATGTCGAAGCCGCCGCTGACATGCTAAAGACAGTCGATTGCATCGTGCTGCAGTTCGAGATCCCGATCGAGACGGTCTATTACACAATCGGATTTGCACGCAAGCACGGGATCCGCTGCATCCTGAACCCCGCGCCGGCTCAGCCCGTCGACATGGATGCGCTTAAGGAACTGGACTATTTCGTTCCCAACGAGAACGAAGCCGAGGCAATTACGGGGTCAGCGGTGAAGACGGTAGAAGATGCCAGGCGGTGCGCGCAGAAACTGGTAGCCGGTGGCATTGGACGCGTGATCATCACACTGGGCGCGAACGGATCTCTTCTTGCAAACCGGGACGGCGGCGAACATGTTGTTCCGTTCACGGTGAACAGCGTCGACAGCAGCGGTGCTGGAGACGCCTTCATCGGCAGCTTTGCCGTGTTCCTCGGCGAGGGAGTTCCGGAACGCGAGGCCGTGCGCCGCGCCAATCTCTATGCCGCGTTGTCCACGACCGGGGTCGGCACACAGAAATCCTTCTACCCCCGGGCGCGCTTCGATATGGAATGGGCGTCGAGATCGAAACATTAACTTTTGTTTTGTACAACTGTACGAATTTCCAGCTGCGCTATCTTGCGCGCGCCGGATAACGTTCTGGAGCCGATTGTTTGCGCTGGAGAAGAGTGTTTGCGGGTAGAAACAAAGAAGTTTTCTCGTATAAGTGAGGTAAGAGAATGCAGAGCGGACGCGGCGTTCGGACGAAACTTCTTGACTAACCAGCAAGAGCCGATTTATAAGCGCTGTCTGTAGTCCCCGGACCTCCAACTTCAATCGGAAGTGGAGGGTCTTTTTCTTTTGGGGCAGGCTGCCGGAAAAGAGGATAAGAGAATGACAAGCAAGAAAACACTCCTCTCGGTTTTTTGTTGTGCACTCGCAACCCTGTTCAGCCCGCTTCTGTATGGTCAAGCCACCGGAAGTTTTTCGGGCGCGGTTTCCGATAAAGGTGGCGCGGTGATTTCCGGCGCCAGTGTGAGAATTACATCGCAAGCCACAGGACTGGTTCGTGAATCCAAGACCGATGATTCCGGGCACTACCTGGTCCCGCTGCTCCCGGTTGCGTTCTACACGATTCATGTTGAAGCGCAGGGCTTCGGCCCCGCCGAGCAAAAAGACGTTCGTCTTCAGGTCGACGAACACCGTGAGCTGAATTTCACGCTGCAGCCAGCGTCGGTCACCGCAAGCGTGGAAGTTAACGCAACGGAAGTTGCAGTCGAGACCACGGCTCCAACGCTGGGCCAGGTTATTACCTCGGAGCAGGTGTCAGACCTTCCGTTAAACGGGAGGAATTTTGTTCAGCTGGCGACCCTGACACCGGGCACCACCACATCCACAAGTCCGGTCAGCTTCTTTACCAACGCGGCCAGCAGTGAAGCCGCGACTCGCGGATCATTCTCACTTTCCGTTGGCGGTTCCCGCGAGCAAAGCACCGACTGGTTACTGGATGGCAATGACAACAATCAGCTCGATGAAGGCGGCATTGCTATCTTTTCTTCGATCGACGACATTCAGGAGTTCAAAGTACTGACCTACAACTATTCGGCGGAGTACGGGGAGCGTGCGGGTCCGACGGTGCTGGTCACCACAAAATCAGGAACCAACCAGTATCACGGCACGGTGTTCGAGTTCTTCCGTAACACCAAACTTGCGGCCAGCCCCTACTTCGGTACGCAACCCCAAAAGTTCAATCTGAATCAATTTGGTGGTTCTTTCGGCGGACCAATCAGGAGAGACAAAACGTTTTTCTTCGCCGATTATCAGGCCAAAATGCAGCGCGAGGGAGTAACATTCACCGGCTTTGTTCCCACGAGCGCACAGAGTACACCGGACGGGAACGGCAATTATGAGTTCCCGTTCGCCACCCTAACCAATCCCTACGCCACCGGGACGGACAGAAATTTCCAGTGTATGCCCGGCACCTCCAACCCGGAGCCAGTGAAATCTGACGGAAGCCAGAACCCGGGAAGCGACTGCGCCACTATTCCGGTGGCTATGGTCAATCCGATTGCTGCAAAGGTGATCCAGCTCTATCCTCAGCCGGATGCCCCACCGGGCGCCATTGGTTACAACTACGTGAATCAGCCGGTGCGGAAACTCAACCAGGGAACAGCTGACATCCGCCTCGACCACAATTTTTCCAGCCGAGATTCGGCGTTTGCGCGCTTCAGTTACGATCAGGCGACCAACTTCGTGCCGGGCGGCTCGCCGACCTGGTCACAGGCCAATGCGTTTGGCAGTAACCAGTACATTAACAATCACGGGCGCAATGCCATGATCACCGCAACCCACGTTTTTTCCCCAAACCTCATCAACCAGGCGATGTTTGGCTTTAGTCGCATTTTTAATCACATCCTGTCGTTCGGCACGGGGACGTGCGAAGCGGCTATCCTCGGAATTCCCGGTGCCAATCTGGGATCCAAATGCGGTCCGATCACCGGTTACCCCGCCAGCCTCAATCAGTCCGACAAAGACTGCATCAGCTGCGGCCTGACGTCGTTTCAGATGAGCGGTTACTTTTCTGTGGGTGATCGCGGCTTCGCCCCTTATCAGGGCGGAACCAATGTCTTCTCGCTTTCCGACACACTGGACATGATTCGCGGCAAACACAACATCCGCGTTGGTGCCGTCTTCCGTGCCAACCAAATGAACGTCAGAAACAATTCCTTTCAAGACGGTTACATTGTGAATCTTGGCTTGGCAACCGGCGACAATATGGCCGACCTGCTGCTGGGCGCGATGGGAGTTTTTTCGGCTCACGACCAAACCTTCCTGGGTGGCACGACGGGTCGCCGCTGGAAGCTGGTTCGCCCGTTTGTTCAGGATGACTGGCGTGTGACCAACAATCTCACACTGAACCTCGGCTTGGCGTGGGCTTTGGTTACTCCGACGACCGAGGTCGAAAATCGGCAAGCCAACTTCAACATTCAAAACCTGAAGTGGTATGTACCGAAAGGCAGCCCGGAACTGAGCAACTGTACGACGTGTATCGCCTCCGATGGCCGCGTGGGCATTCAATTCGACACGAGTGCTTTGGAGCCACGGATTGGACTTGTCTGGAAGCCGCTGGGCAGCGACAAAACCGCAATCCGCGCCGGATATGCGATCTTCCACGATGCCGCGTGGAATCAAGGCGGACAGGGTCTGTGGCAAAATCCGCCGTACTACGCCGAGGTGGATCCCGGTAACTACCCGAATTCGAGACCTGGCTCCGGTATCTGCACTACCTTCGGCGCCACTCAGTGCGGCCTTTCGTACGGGTTTACTCTTCCGCCGGGTACGCCTTCCACCATTGCAGTGCCTGACGGTTTCGTTTATAACGCGCCCGTGAATCCCCAGTTCTACACGGGGACCATTCAGTCGCAGAATCTCAATTTCAAACAAGGCGCCGTCCAGCAGTTCACCCTGAATGTGGAGCGTCAACTGCCGGGAAACGTGGTGCTCACCGTCGGCTATGCCGGGTCACGCAGCGCCCACATTCTCGTGAGCCAGGTGAACGAAAATCTCAATCCACCGAGCGCGTGCGCGCCTACTGCGACAAATTCCTCCGGGGCCACGGCCAACAATCCGCTTTTCGGCGTCTATACGCTGGGTTGCAGCTTCCCATTCTTTCCCTATGCAGGGCCTTTTCAGAGTGTAGACAGCAACAACAGTGTCGGAGCGGCACGTTATGACTCACTGCAGGTCAAGGCCGAAACCAAGAGTGCAAGGCACGGCCTTTATGCCCTGTTGGGCTACACCTATTCCCGCAATTTTGATACCGGCCTGCCCGACGGCCTGGGTACAAATCCGGGCGCACTGTATTACCCGCTCTACGGCACCGCCAGGTTGGACTGGGGGCTGTCGTCGCTAAATCTCAACAACAGTTTTACCGCCAGCGTCCTTTACAACTTGCCGTTCGGCAAGGGCAGAGCTTATGGAAGCAATTGGAGCGGGGCTACCAATGCGATCCTGGGAAACTGGCAGGTGACTGTGATTCAGAGAGCAACTTCCGGATTCCCGCTCTATGTCGTCGACAGCAGCAATCCGGCCGGCGTCAACTTCTCCTATAACGGACTGACCGTTGCGCGCCCAAATGAGGTGGGCGATCCGAACCGGCCCGGTTCGGTTGCGGCGAACCCGGGGTGCGCTGCCCCCACGCAGATCCGTACCAAAGCGGCTTGGTTCAATCCCTGTGCTTTTCAATCCGCGTCCTATACGTTCACGGCCCCACCCATCGGCGGCGGACCGCCTCAAACCTTTACTGTTGGAGAGCTAGGCACCGGTCCGCGCGCTCCCGTCTACGGCCCGCGCTTTGTGAACACTGATTTCTCCCTGATCAAGGACTTTCCATTGCCCTTCCGCGAGGCGATGAATTTGCAATTTCGAGCCGAATTCTTCAATCTTTTCAACCATCCGCAGTTCTTTATGACGGGGATCAGTGATTCTGGCGAGCAAGACATAGCCACGCCCTCCACTTTCGGCGTCATCAATCAGACCGTGAATAATCCTCGTCTGATCCAATTGGCACTCAAGTTGAGGTTCTAGAGGCACGAAGTGAGTATTCGAGGGGCAGAAGGTTACTCCGTTCTGGCCCATTTTCTTTGCGAGAAGAAATGCCCAAAGCGAAGTTCGTGTTTTTCCTTATCCTTTCGAGCGTTCTCTGCTTCGCCCAGTCCCGCCGCAAGATCATCATCAACGAAGATTGCTCCGGCCCCGGCGGAAGCAACATGCAAACCTTGCTGCTGCTGATCCAGTCTCCGCAAGTCGAGGTGCTTGGCATCACCGTGGTCAGCGGGGATCAGTGGCGCGACGAAGACGTCGCTCACACCCTGCGCCTGCTCGAGATCATCGGCCGCACCGAGATCCCCGTGGTGCCGGGAGCTGAATTTCCTCTCGTCCGCACGCGCCACGAAGCGCAGCAGTGGCAGCAGCGATACGGCAGAGTCGCCTACGCCGGCGCCTGGGACAACCGCTGGTGGCACGAAGCCTCAGTCGTTCCGCCGCTGCCTGAAGGCTCGCCGACTACCAAGCCCGCCGATGAGGATGCTCCGCACTTTCTGATCCGCATGGTGCATAAATACCCTCACGAGGTCACGATCTACGAGGGTGCACCCATGACCAACCTCGCGCTGGCCATTTCCCTTGACCCGGAACTCCCGGAACTCGCCGAGGAACTCGTCTTTATGGGAGGAAGCATCGCTCCCGAGAGCGATAACCCGGAGTTTGTGAGCAATCCGCGGCACGAGTTCAATTTCTGGTTCGATCCCGATGCGGCGGCGGTCGTGCTGCGCGCCCCGTGGAAGAAAATCGTTTGCACGCCGACAGACATTTCCGTCAAGACTCACATGACGGCAGCAATGGTCAAGGAGATCGAGGCGGCCGGCACTCCCGTCGCACATTATGTTGCCAAATTCGCCATGCTCGCACCCGGAGCCGACATCATGTGGGACGAACTCGCCGCGGCCGCGTGGATCGACCCTGGCATCATCACAAAGAGCGAGACCCGGTACATGACCGTCGACCTCGACCGCGGGGCAGGGTACGGCAACGCGCTCACCTGGGCGGCAAACGATAGTCTCGAGCCCGCAACCCAGAGGGTCGAAATCCAGTTGGACCTCGACCCCGACAGGTTCTATGGCATGTTCGTCAGCCTGATGAAGGGGCCGACGCCGCCCCGCCAGGGCAGCCATCGCGCTAGCACCGCGGGGCCAAACGGCTTACAATAGTTGTTTACCGTTCTCCTATGTCTCCTATTCCCGACGATCTCTCTACAGTGAAAGACGATATGGTTGCCTTCATCGAAGGCCACGGCATGCGGCGCTTCCACGGCTTTGTGGACTATGAAGAGGTGCAGTGCATCATGTGGGAGACCGGGGACAATCCCGACGGCTGGAAGGATTTCGTCGAACTGGCCAAGTCCGCCGGAGCTCCATTCCTGACGATGCACGCGTGGGTTCTCGAACGCACCGAACTCGACGAGATGGTGCAGCGCCTGTCGAACTCCGAGTTCACCGAAACCGACGACGTCGACGACGCCCGCTGGCTCCGCGCCCACGTGGGCAAGGTCGGGTATCTCCAGCTCGGCTGGGCCTACCAGGGATCGATGTTCCTCTGCGAGCTCAGCACCGAATGGTACGAGCGCTATCAGCATCTGCTGGAAGTTTCCGACGAATTCGGCGGCTTGACCATGGACGAGCCTGACCAGGACGAAGAAAACTAGACTTTGACGGGATGAATCCATGTGGGGGGCGGCCGTCCGCCGGGTGAAGCTTCGGCTGCTTTTTTTCCAACGCCTTGCACAGTCTCGGGCTGGGGTAAACTGCAGCATTCACTCATGCAGTGGATCCCAAAGCCCACCGACCAAAGCCTTGTCGACCCTCTGATCGCCTGTCTCCGCGGCGATCCCGCCTTTCACAGCCTGGTCGATTGGCGAGCCGCAAACATCCTTGCTCCCCTGCTTGTGCGCCGGGGAATCACCGATTCGGAATCAGCCCAGCGTTACCTCTCGCCCGCGCTCACGCAGCTTCACGAACCTGAGCAACTGACCGGCCTGCGCGCCGCCGTCGCCCGTCTCGACGCGGCCATCGAGCGCAAAGAGCCGGTCCTCATCTACGGCGACTACGACGTCGACGGCACCATGGCTGTCATCATCTTGAAAACGGCCATTGAACTCTGCGGAGGCTCTGCCGACTTCCACATCCCGCACCGCATCCGCGAAGGCTACGACATGCGCGACGACGTGATCGAGCGCGCCGCCGCCGCGGGCATTCGCCTGATCATCAGCGTCGACATGGGCATCCGCGCCTTCGGGCCAGCCGAAACAGCCGGGCGG
>Ga0123356_10003966_pt1 | contig 15380 bp, 19 predicted proteins | sample TergutEmb28metaG_2_FD_92546 | JGI IMG/M metagenome (GOLD analysis project Ga0123356, IMG submission 92546) | Embiratermes neotenicus P3 segment gut microbial communities from Petit-Saut dam, French Guiana - Emb289 P3 | ecosystem: Host-associated > Arthropoda: Insects > Digestive system > Gut ... | reverse complement strand
TTTTTTAACGGTAACGTTTATAACTCTATTTTATATTTGCTACAGGCGCGAAGCGGAAGTACAATGGGACATCGAAAAGTTCATGCTCCAAGACATGGTTCATTAGCTTATTTACCTAGGAAACGGGCTAAAAACCCAGTAGCTAGGATACGCTATTGGCCCGAAATTAAATCAGATTCACCTAGGCTTTTAGGATTTGCAGCTTACAAAGCTGGTATGACATATGTATTCACAATTGAGGACAAGAAACGTTCTCCTCATTTTGGAAAAGAAGTCATGAAAGCAGTAACCGTACTAGAGACACCTCCAATAATCATTTGTGGTTTTAAAACGTACACAAAAACACCGTATGGTCTGCAAAATATCAGTGAAGTTTGGATGAAAGATCCACCTGCCATACTTAATAGGGCATTAGTTCTGCCTGAAAACTTTGATACAGAAGTGATGCTGGAAAAAGTGCAGAAAAATATAGATCAAACCACGGCAATTCGTGTGATTGTAGCTACCCAACCCTCACAAACAGGGCTTTCTAAAAAGAAACCTGAAATTTCCGAAATCCAAATTGGTGGAGGTAGTATCCAGCAGCAATTTGACTATGTAAAACAACTTTTAGGAAAAACAGTCACGCTTGAAGAAGTATTCAAAGAAGGTCAATATATTGACGTTGCTGGTATAACAGTAGGCAAGGGTAATCAAGGTCCAGTAAAACGTTGGGGTGTAACTAAACTTCAGCACAAAGGTCGTAAAACTAAACGCGGAATTGCCACTTTAGGTCCCTGGAATCCTCACCATATTACGTATTCAGTTGCAAGAGCTGGTCAGATGGGTTACCATCAGCGCTTAGAATTTAACAAGCGTATTATGAAAGTTGGTAAAGACGGCAAAGAAGCAACCGTTAAAGGGGGATTCATTCGCTATGGCGAAATTAAAGGTTCATACATCTTAATTGATGGCAGTGTACCTGGACCAGAAAAACGTCAATTACGTTTACGTGTCCCTGCCCGTCCACCAACAGAAGCCTCAGAAACACCTCCTCAAGTAACATATCTATCAACAGAGTCTACACAAGGAAAGTAAGTGAATCGCAATGTCAGAAAGAATTGCAGAAATTTTTGACCTACAAGGTAAAGCAACTGGGAAAATTAATTTACCAATTGTATTTTCTACCCCACTAAGGCCTGATGTGATTAAACGCGCAGTGTTAGCTATCCAATCAAATCGTCTCCAACCACAAGGACGAGACCCCTTAGCAGGGAAACGCACAACTGCAGAGTCACGTGGCACTGGTATGGGTATAGCAAGAGTCCCTCGCATAAAAGGTGGTAGCGGGAGGGCAGCTTTTGCACCAAGCACTGTTGGTGGCAGACAGCCTCATCCGCCAAAGGCAGAAAAGAAAATTGTTAAACATATTCCAAAGAAAGAAGCAAAACTTGCATTAACTTCCGCTATTGCAGCAACTGCCAAAAAAGAAGTTGTTTCAAAACGCGGGCATGTGGTTGAAAAAGTTGTTCAAATTCCCTTAATCATCGATGACGCAATTGAAAACTTGACTCGCGCAAAAGATGTTGAGGCAGTTTTTACCAGCTTAGGCATTGATGGCGATGTTACGCGTGTACGTGACAGTCGCAATATTCGTGCTGGCAAAGGCAAGCTTCGCGGTCGTAAAATGAAACAAGCCGTTGGTCCCCTTATTGTGGTATGTGACGGTGTAAACCTTGTTGCAGCAGCAAATAACATTCCAGGTGTTCAAGTGACAACAGTTTTGAACCTAAACACTGAAATGTTGGCTCCAGGAACGCATCCGGGAAGACTGACAGTTTGGACAAATGGTGCCATTGAACAATTAAACACCCTTTATGGAGAAAACGCATAATGGATAATAACGAAATAATTTTTTATCCCCTTATGACTGAATCGGCAAGTCTAATGGTGGAAAAAGATAACAAACTTATCTTTATTGTTAACTTGAAGGCTGGAAAAGCTGACATCAAAAAGGCTGTGGAAGAACTTTACGAGGTCAAAGTTAGTAAAGTTAATTTACAAATTACCAATCAAGGCGTAAAAAAAGCCTATGTGAAGCTTACTGAAGAATTCAGGGCATCTGATGTAGCGATCAAACTAGGAATACTTTAAAATATAGAAGGCATGACTTATGGGAAAACGTATTCGTGTACAACGGCGTGGCCGCGGTGGACAAAACTTTCGGGCTTCAACTCACAAACGTGTTGCCCCTGCAAAGTATCCATTTGTGAAATCGCCAAAAGAAGTTTACAATTTTGCTATAACTGGAACAATTAACGAACTGGTCCATGATCCTGGACGTGGTTCACCACTTTCACAAATCACACTTGAAAATGGTCTAAGTTATTATAGTATTGTTCCAGAAGGTGTCTTTATTGGTCAACAAATCAGTCTTGGTGGAAATGCTTCTGTTGAAATCGGTAACATTATGCCCCTTGGAAAAATTACTGAAGGGACATTTGTGTGTAACCTTGAGTTGCGTCCAGGGGATGGCGGTAAAATGGTTCGGTCATCAGGTGCTTATGCAACTGTCGTTGGTCACACACCACAAGGCACCCTGATTCGATTGCCCTCAGGTCGTACAAGATATATCGATAACTTTTGCATGGCAACTATTGGTGTAGTTGCCGCTTCAGGAAGAATGGAAAAACCTTTCCTTAAAGCAGGTGAAAAATTCCACTTAATGAAAGCTAAGGGTCACAAGTATCCAATGACTGGTGGTCGTAAAATGGTTCCAGCTGTTCACCCCTATGGTAGCAGCAAACGCAGCGCCCGAAGAACAACAACAACTTCACATGGTGCCCCTCCAGGACAAAAAGTTGGTTTGATTGCTGCGAGAGGACCTGGACAGAAAAAGAAACGTGCAATAAGATAAAAAAACAAAGGATAGATGAAAAATGCCTCTAAAAGAATTTAGCTACCGTGGACATAGCCTTCAAAGTATTGAAGGTATGTCTATGGATGAATTCATTACCTTGCTTCCATCAAGGCAAAGAAGAAGTCTCCAACGCGGATTAACCCCTGAACAACGTATATTGCTAGAGAAACTACGTGTCGTAAAAGAACAGCAAAAACAGGGGAAAGAAACAAATCTTAAAACACATGTGCGTGATTTAATCATTCTGCCTGAAATGGTGGGTGTTAAAGTTGCAGTACACAACGGTAAAGAATTCGTTGCGTTTGATATTAAACCCGATATGATTGGACACTATCTTGGCGAGTTTGCTATAACCAACAAACCCGTTAGACACGGAACTCCTGGTATTGGTGCATCTCGTTCATCAATGTACGTGCCTCTAAAATAATACTTTTTTCTTCTTTTTGTTTTTCGCTTTTGTTGTTGTTAACGGATTTATATACTAGAGTTGTCTTTTTTTCTGAAAAGTAGCAACCGTTAAAATTGTTATCGAGACTATTTTGTTGCTTGTGCAGAATTGGGGGCAGTTCAAAGGTATGGATCCAAATCTCTCGTGAAAATGTTTTGTGGTATTGCTGTTTTTCTAAAAAAGTTGTTAGTGTGGGAAAACTTAGAGACTGTAGTCTCTGCTTTGTGGTTTTATGTTTGGTGGTTTTGTGGCTGCTTCTGGAATTTGTGGTAATGGGATGGGTGGTGGAATATTTAGTGTCCGTGAAATTGATACTGATTCGATGAAGACTAGGTTTGATATTGATTGGATGATTATTTGTGCGGGTGGTTTTTTTTGTTCGTAATCTTTGATGACTTTGTCAATGTCGTTTTTTTCGCCATTCACGTAAGCGTTGCCCTTGATGGTTATTTGTGCAATGGATGGATTATATGTTATTGAGAGTACATATGGTACTTCAAGTGTTTCGTCTTGTTTTTTTTCCATGCCTATGACGTTGATGTTAGTGTTAATCTGAATTGGCGGAATTGGTTTGCGGATGTCCCAGTAGCGTTCAGCTGAAATGTTTGATATAACTACGTTTACTCTAAGCATGATGAGTCAAAAAAAGAATAGTGTAATTGAAAGATTTAAAACTGCTTGTTAAAAGTTACTTTTGTTTATATCGTGTAAAGCCGCAGTGACCGCAAGTGTATCTGGAGCTGTGGTCTGCCATGAAGTAACCTGGTCCACAACGTTCACAAGTTGGGCGTGCACGAGAAACTTTGTCGCCTTCAACTTTGTACAGAACACTAACGCCGCCTGTTTTCTTTTTCACTTTTTCTTTTGGTTTATTTTCAGCTTTTGCAACTTGTGGTTTTGGCATTATGCTTGTGCCTCTTCTTTAGGTTTTTCTGGGTTGTTTCTTTTTTTAAGGTGTTCTGGCTCTACAACTTGAGCTTGCTCGACACTTTGGTAAATGTTGGCTGAACCGTTAGTGATGTTTGTTCCCGTTAAAGTTTCCATACATTTGATGTAGACAACACTTTCTTTAACTTGTACTGCGTTAGCAACGGCTCTTTTAGCATCAAGCCTGTTTGGAGTCTTCTCTTTTTGACCTTGTGTAATTGTGAAACCTACTTCTTTGCGTTTGAGAAGCGGATTTTCTTTAGTTGTTACGATTTTAATTTCCATGGATGTTCACTTGACTCAAGTCCTGAATCCTTACGATATTCTTCTTATTTAGCTTTTCGAACCTTTTTCCATTGCTTTTAGGAATTCAGAGGCCTCTGTTTTCTTTTCAGGTGAAACTTTAACCAAAACTATGCCTTCATGCGGTTGCCCATATACCACCACAGAGTTTTCGGGTGCATATAGTACCACAATAAGCGCCAGCAGATCTTCCTCGCCCTCCACAACTATGGACATCGGCTCATCCTTTTTTAATGCCTCTTCTATGGCTTCTATTGCTTCTTTAGTTATAGTCCCCTGCGGGTTTTTTACATTAACAGTATTCAAAGTATAGACAACAGATTGAACCTTTTTACGCATACACTGATTATCTATAATGGACAAGTCAAACGGTATATCATAGGTCTGTAAGTTTTTTGTAACTGTATCGCCTACAGCAATGATTTTTGGCGGATTTTGGATTTTGATTTCACGCATTTTTGCCATGGTTTGCTTAAATGAGCCTTTAATTAAAAGACCAAACGGTTCTTTGAACTTAACTCTAAGTTCAGGTGTAATGGTGTAAATAACTGACATAACTGTACCTGTTAATAAAAATGGTTAAAAAAGTTGTTATATGATGTTGTTTACTTACTTAACGAACTTTTAAAGCATAACGTCCTTGATCTTTAACACTCATAGCTTTTGCAATTGCTGAATTTTCAAGATCAAACAACACCACAAACCCTCCGTAATCTTCACTTAAACTGCTGCTCTTACATTTTGGACAAGCGTTTTCCTTAGTTAAAAAATGGCAGTTTGAGCATGCTTTTTCACTCATTGGACTGTCTTCTCCTCTTTATCTTCTGCTTTAGCTTCTTTACCTTGATCCATTTGGAGCCATTCCAGTTTGCCTAGGAATGGTTGTCTTGCGGTCACACCGATTTTGCCTGAGCTACCTGCTCTGCCAAGTGAAACGGCTGTGATGCGTACACGAACTTGATCTCCTGCGGTGAGTTTACGTTTTGTCTCTTTACCCAGAAGAACTCCTTGCTTTTCATCATACGAGATAAAGTCATCCATGAGCTGTGAGACGTGTAGTAATGCATCAATTGGGCCAATTCTAACAAATGCTCCAAAATCAGCGATTTCAACAACATCTCCTTCAACTATTTCTTGAATTATTGGATAAAAGGTTAACACAGAAAAACTTACCTTATGAAATGTTGCGCCATCACCTGGAATAATTTTGCCTATTGGGCTTACTTGGATGCCTGTTACAGCTATAACATAGCCTAATTCTTCATCCACGATTCCTTCATATTTTTGTTTTACCTGTTCGCGACCTACCTTCTCAAGTGGCTTTCCGAAGGTTTCTGGTGGAATGCGGATAGTGTCTTGAAGAGTGATTAATTTAAACATCTATGATATCAATCCGTCAATCTCTAGACGAGATTTTTGCCTTACATAAATCACTGGCAGGCTTATATCTCTTAGCCTCTTCCTTAGTTGTCTATCATTGGTAAAAACTGGTATGTTCCAGTCCTTTGCCACTTTAACTATTGCGTCGTCTGTTGTACATTTGTCTGAAACATTAACTTGAACTATTTTACATTTCTCAACTATTAACCTAAGCGCAAAACTTGCTTGACGGCGCAGTTTGACAGATTCCTTATTTGCAAGTAGTTCCAGCTCCACTTTAACTGGATGAATTACAATGCATTCTATGTTTCGGTTTAGTAGGTTTTGTAGTTCCTCAAAAATATCTATTTTTAGCTCTAAGGGTGTAAATAGTGCGTTTGAATCCAAGATGACTTTTAAAGGTTGATTTGTTGTTTTTGACATCTAAGCACCTACTGTTTATATTTTATGTTTTTCTGCACTCTTACTTATAACGTTACTTTAAATACTTCTTAAGTAACCCTTGTTTGTTGGTGATATTTGTGCTCGATGAAACATCCTGTGGTGCTATTGTCTATCTGAAACGGTCTTCTGAAATTCTCTATTTGCTGCTTCATTATGAGGCTGGTCACTGGGATTTTGTCAAAGGTAACGTTGAAGTAAACGAGACTGAAAAAGAAACCGTTGTAAGAGAGTTACGCGAAGAAACGGGCATAACAAGTGCTCAATTTGTAGATGAGTTCAGAGAAAAAATAGAATACTATTATCGTAGACAAGGTAAGACGGTGCACAAAGAAGTGATTTTTTATCTTATGGAAACAAACACTGAAATTGTTACGATATCTTTTGAACATGTCGGCTCACTTTGGCTTAACTACAATCAAGCCCTAGAAAAACTAACGTTTAAAAATGCAAAGAGTTTATTAAAACAAGCAAATGGTTTTTTAAGCAAAAAATAGTTTGGCTATTTTATTAAGCCATAGCCGATTAGGCGCCATCGTGATGTGATTTTTCTGCTTATTGCTACTCGAGCACCTGGTAAAGCACAAATAGGTCTTGTTAATTTGACTTTTATCGTGTTTTGTTTTATGCCTACTACTTTGCCAACGTTTACTGCTGCACCGATGTGAAGTAGTAATTGTTCGTCAGGATTGATTTTTTCAACTTTTAATTGTTCTTTGGTTCCAACGACTCGTTCAAGAGTATATGTTTCTAATGTGAGTTCAGTTAGAGTTGGTGGTAGCATGCTGGTTTTTCCTGCAATACTGCCTGTTAGCCCGTCAGCTTTTGAATATGATGGATCAAGTAGTGTGCCAACACCAATGAGCCCGCCACAGGTTGCTTCTTTGACGTTTTTGTCACCTGTGTGTAAACTTATAATTTCGCTGATTAATGGGTTGTAAATTGTTTTGCCTTCGCGATCAACTGGTATGCCTGGTCGTATTTCAATTTCTTCGCCAGCTTTAAATTTGCCTTGTGCGATGGTTCCGCCGATAATTCCCCCGCTAAACTCATCGATGGTTGTGCCTGGTTTGTTTGTGTCAAATGAACGAACGATAAACATTAATGGTGGTACATCTGGGTCACGTTTTGGTGTTGGGATGATTTTTTGCATTGCTTCAAGAAGTACATCGATGTTGATGTTTCTTTGTGCTGAAAGTGGTATGATTGGGGCGTTTTCTGCTACGGTTCCTTTTACGAAAGCTTTGATTTCATCGTAGCTTTGTCTTGCCCGTTTTTCGTCAACGATGTCAATTTTATTTTGTACAATGATAATGTTTTTAATGCCACTAACTTCGGCTGCTGCTAGATGTTCTCGTGTTTGTGGTTGTGGGCATGGTTCGTCGGCTGCAATTACAAGAATTGCTCCGTCCATAATGGCGGCGCCTGATAGCATGGTTGCCATTAAGGCTTCGTGTCCTGGTGCATCAACAAAACTTATGCCGCGTGCGTATGTTGTTTTGCTGTTACAGTTTTCGCAGATTGGTTTTATTGTGTATTTTTTTGGCGGTGGACATTTTGGGCATTTATAGATTGGCATGTTGGCATAGCCTAGTTTTATAGTGATGCCTCTTTTTAGTTCTTCACTGTGGCGTGATGCCCATGTGCCTGTTAAAGCTTGGACAAGGGTTGTTTTTCCATGGTCTACGTGTCCGATTGTGCCAATGTTTACTTCTGGTTGTCGTGACATTGATGTGGTTTTTCTTTTTTGTGTGTTTTCAGCCATTTACAAACGCCTTTAGATTCTGGGTGTCTTATTGTTCAATGCTTAAATTTAACCTTTCTATGTTAACAAAATGTTTGGAAAGCAGTAAGCTGTAAAGTTTTCTTCCCAGAGTGGGTGTTTAATGTTGTTGATAGTTTGGTTTAAATTGAAAAGGAAAATCGGGTTTACTTGTGTTTGTTAAAAGTTGTTGGTTGTTGTTTATGTTGTGGGTTCGGTTTTGGTTTCTGCAGTTTTGGCGGGTTGGTTGACGATTTTTAGGTTGATTTGGATGATTTCATCAGTGATTATGTTTCCACGTACGGTCTTTCGTCTTCTTTCTCCTTCTCTTTTAGGTTTGAATCCTGCTCCCTCGCTTAAAACTACTTGGCGTCTGATTCCTCCGTGTACGTCCCCTCTCATGGGTACGCCATCTTTGTCAGAGCCTCCTAAAATTTGAAGTTTGGTTGCTGGCATGTCTATTACAATGCCGTCAATGGTTTCGCCTAATTTTTTTCCGATGAATGGAGTTGCTCGTGCTTCTTCAACTTCTACTACTTTGCTTTTTCCGTCTGTTGGATCGGATATGATTACTTTGAATTTTGCCATTTGAAGATTAACTCTCCAGCGCAGTTTAAAGTTGAACATCTCTCTATTAAGCGTTTATATTTAAATCATAACTTGGATGCTAAGAAAATGTTTCTGTCAAGAAGAATGTTGGTCTGCATTATTATAAAGTACTATAGCGTGGGTTGGCTGGTTGTTTTTGGATGATTATTTTGCAGGTTGATGTGTTAATGCTTTTTTTGGCTTTCGTTGGGGGAGGGTTGTCGAGTTACTTTTTTCTTTGATGTACCACAGCTCAGAAAACCCTGTAACTTCTAAAAACTTTTTAACTTCACTCTATTCCATACGAGCACTATCAAAAGAAACTTTCCTCCCCTAGGCCTGTTTTGACGAAGAACCTGCTTTTGAGTAAAATCAGGTGCTTAAAATGGTGCTGGTTCGAGTATTTTTTGCGTTAAAATTTGAGTTTTTATGGAGTATTATTTAGTTGTGGTTGTTGGAAAACCGTAGTCAGGTTGTTTTTATTCTTTCTAGTTTACAGTTCATTTTAACCAATGTTGAATGATTCCGTGATGCTTTTTGAAAATTAATTTTTGTATTTGAAAAAGTGTGTTAATGTTTGCAAAATTTTGTTAAATTTTTTCGCCTAAACCTTTTAATTTGCCTATGAAATTCATTTCGAGCATGTGGCGATTTGGTTTTTTCTTTCACGAGATGGCCTTTGGTTTACTTAGCGTCTTCATACCACTCTATGTAGTTGGTTTCCAAGATGCCAGTATCATAGGTGGCCCTTTAGTTGCTTTAGGGGTTATGGTGTCTGTTGCCACATTTTGTTCAATTCCAGCCTCTTTTTTTTGGGGTTGGCTTTGTGATGCAACAAGAAGATACAAACCTTTTATCTTGTTATCCTTTGTTTCCTCTGCTGTTCTACTTTTCCTTATGACACTTTCCTTTGCCCAAAACGTCGTAATCTTTATAGTTCTCTACGTTGTCATGCAGTTTCTTCACATTGCCCATGAAGCGCCAAAAAATGTGTTAATTGCCGAACATTATAGCCGTGATGAATGGGAGACATCTTATGGTTACTATAAAGGTTTAACTGAATTTGGTTTTATTGTTGGTTTAGCCCTTGGTTTTTGTTTATCTGTGGGATTATTTTCTTTTACATCAACTCTTAGTTCTGCAACTTTGGTAACTTACACTTTCTATATCTGTAGCGGCTTAAGCGTGATCGCCTTTATACTATCCGTTTTGTTAGTTGCTGACCCGCTGATGATTTTTGAACGCCGCCTAGTTAGAATAGAGCGCAGTATTGACTTCACATACCGCAGTGTAAAATCTGCCTCAAGAGTTTTAAGTGGTGCCAATTGGGATGGTTCACTTAAGCAAGACAGTTTTAAAATATTTGCTTTAGCAATTGTTTTGTTTTCTTTGGCCACCAGTATTTTTTTTACACCTTTACCTGTCTTCTTAAGTCAAAGTTTACATTTGCCTAACAGTATGGTCTACATCGGGTATATTTTCACTTCAATTGGTGCTACCATAGGTTACTTTTTTATCAGCGGACGTGCACGATCAATGGATATACGTAAACAGATGCCTAGATATGTGTTGTATAGAAGCCTGCTGATTTTTGCATTAATTGGCATCATACAATTAGTTATCTACCCCACATTGATGACTTTCTTGTTTCTTATCTTTTTAGGATTCTCTTTTGCTGTGTACTATATTTTGATGCTTTCTATTTCAATGGAGCTTATACCTGCGGGGAAAAGTGGTCTTTTTGATGGATTAGTCGGTTTAGGAACTGCTTTAGGTTCTTTTCTTGGACCCTACTTAGCTAGCACATACAATTATTTGCCAACATACGCTATTGCAGCAGTGTTGTTTTTGTTAGCTTACATATCTCTAAAATTTGCAACCTAATTTTTTCTAACGTTAATAAAATACAAAAAGAGAGAGCCTTTAGGGCTCAAGTTTGTTTATTCCGTGTGTACACGGTATAGATCTACGTCTTCGCGCATGTTTGGTGTCAGTTCAAGGAAGTCTCTTACTGATCTTTCAATGTCTTTTGATTGTGTGACGTATCTGCCAACGATGAGGATATCTGCCCCTTTTTCTAATGCTTCTTTGGCTGTTTCTGGAACAATGCCGCCTGCAACTGCAATTAAGAATTTCTTGTTAGGAAATGCTTCACGAATAAGTTTTATACGTTCAAGGCCACTGCTTCTACCTGTCTCTTGATCAATGCCTCTGTGTAAAATGATGACGTCTGGAAAGTCTTTGATTGACTTCAGTTTTGCAAGCACGTCTTCAACATTTAACATGTCAATAATTGCATAGGTTCCTAAACGTTTGGCTTCTTGCACGGTTGCGTTAAGAGTTTCTGCTGGTGCAAGACCCGATGCAACTACGGCATCTGCAGTGTCTTCATACGCAGTATCTACTTCAACTTTGCCTACGTCAAGTGTTTTAAGGTCTGCTATGATGAATTTGTCTTTGGCAATTTCACGTATTTCGTTGATAACTCTTGTACCGTAACGTTTGATGAGTGGTGTTCCAACTTCGAGTATAATTCTATCGCTTCCTGGTAATTGTTCGATAACTTTCTTTGCATTTTCAAGCGATGGGGCATCTAGTGCAATTTGTAAGTATGGTGGTCTCCATAAGCGTGGAACTTTGAAGCCCATGATTGGGTGTTTTGCGCGGTCTTTATCGTAAAGAAGTTTGTCTAATGATGGATATTTCATGAATGCCCTTTGAAGTGCCATTTTTGTCGCGCCGTAATTGTATTGATAAATTTTGCGATAATCGGTTGCTTTTGGATGAATAAAAACACTTGCGATAATTACCCACTCATCCAGTTTTGATGCTGGAATGATGCCTTCTTCTGTTGCATCTGCAACTGCTTTGGCTACTGCGGATTGCGCTGGTCCAAAAATTTTTCCTGCATCTGCCATGTTTTTAACAGTAACTTTTGGAACAATTAGTGTGTGTGGTTTAGGTGGTAGATTGGGGCGAATAACTGCAAGTAACGGTGTATGACCTGCTGATAAGTTTACCATGCCTGTTGCAAAGGCTTGACCGACTGGCCCACTTTTGTCACCAATCATCAGGTCAACGTGTGCCACTTCGTTTCCCTCTCCTAATAGTGATTCACCGATTAAATAGGTTGGACCTGAAATTTCTTCGTCTTTAATATTTTGGGTTGACATACAGTTTATAATCTCCTTGAAATCGACATTAAACTCTTTTAGCCAAGAATAAAGGGTATCTCTGTGGATGTCCATTTCTTTGGCTGTTCCAATAATTGTCGGTTTTGTCGGTTTATTTTTAGTCTCTGTTTCTCTTTGGGCTGCTTGAAGAATTATTTTGATAAATTCTTCCTTAGTTGATGGTTTTTTAATATCTGTTCCCGACATTATTATACCTTCATCGACATTTGTACCTCTCCAAATATTTAAGACTGTCGGACAATCTTGTTTTTTATTGCCTTTAAAACTCTATTTATGTGTTTATTTGTCGGTTAATCTTCTTGAGTTATGGTTGAAGCTTGATTTTTAACTGCAATCTTTATATCCTGTGTTCATTGACTTGTAGAAATATGTAAACGAGGTTACTGTGATGTCGTGGTTGAACTGGGTAAGTATTCTTCTTGTCTTTGTTGGTTTAGGTTTATTTCTGTATGGTGCAAACGTTTATGACGCAACTATTGGATGGACGGGATTTTATCTTGGAGTTACTGGTATATTGCTTTGTGTAGCCGCTTATGTGTATGCTCAGTTTAAAAAAGAGACTAAACAATCTCCAGTTTAAACTTCATTTTCTCTGAACTTATTTTGTAAATACTGGAGAAATGGTTGCGGATCCAAAATTTTACCTGTAACGTTTTTAATTAACTCTTCAGGATCGTAAAGATTGCTTGAGTGATGTATGTTTTCTTTTAACCAATTATTAATTTCTTTTAATTTGCCTTGTGCGAGTTGATTACGCCAATTTGGTAACGCTTCTGTTAAAGCGTTGGTTATTTGTCCGCTGTAAATGTTGCCTAATGCATAACTGGGAAAGTATCCAAACAATCCGCTATACCAATGAGTGTCTTGCATTACCCCTTCAGTGTCATCGTTAATTTTTACACCTAAGTATTTAGCGTATTTTTCATTCCACACTTGTGGTAATTCGTCAATGCTGATTTTTTCTCCAAACAAGTCACGTTCTATCTCGTAACGGATGATAATGTGTAAATTGTAGGTAATCTCATCTGCTTTAATGCGGATTTTGGAGCGTTCAACACGGTTAATGGCGTGAACAAAATTCTCTATTTTTGTCTCTGTAAGAACAGGTGTAATTTTTTGTAGTTTAGGCAAAAAGTATGTCCAAAACTCTTTGGAGCGTCCAATGATGTTTTCGTAAAAGCGCGACTGCGATTCATGAATGCCATACGAACATGTGCTTCCTATGGGTTGATATCTCCATTCTGGGTTTACGTTTAACTCGTAAAGTGCATGCCCTGCCTCATGAAGAACCGAAAAAATCGAGTTTGTATAATCATCAACATAGTAATGAGTTGTTATGCGTACATCTTGATAACTTCCAGACGTAAAGGGATGTTCAGTTTCATCAATCCGGCCATTAGCAGCAGGTGAGGCGGTATCATAACCAAGTGTTTGAGTTATGAGCTGAGAAATCTGTCGTTGAACCTCCACTGTCACTGGTTGACACAAAACCTTATTTTCTGAACACTTGTCAGCTTCTTGAATTTTATTCAAAAGCAACCGCAAACCGTCTTGCAGTTTATCAAAGGCTTCTGTTATTCTATGTGTAGTCATTTTAGGCTCAAATTGGTCAATTAACGCTTCATATGGTGTCTTTACCTGTTTAACATCCATGAGAATTTCTGCAGCTTGCATATTTAACTCAAAGAGTTTTTTCAATTCAAACTTGAGCAAACCATAATCTTTTTTTGCCTTGGCTCTCTTCCAAATATTCACCGTAACTGTTTCCTGTTTAGCCATCTCTGCAACAAGTTTCTCTGGCAGACTGATCTGTTCTAAATAGTTTTTGTTAATCAAGTAGACATTACGTTTTTCAGGTTTTCCCAGTTCAGAATACTTTGGATTTGTTTGAACTTGACGTAAAAGTTTTCCAATTTCAGGATTTGTACTCATTTGATGGCCAATTCGACTAAGCAACTCCAGTTGCAAACTACGTTGTTCCACCGCGCTTGGAGGCATCGTTGTCTCCATATCCCAATGAATTACACTTTGAGCAGACCCCAAAACTATGTTATCTCTACTTCTCTCTAAAAGCTCTCTATAAACATGTTTAACCTTATTTTCCAAAGACATTCCTCTACTGATTTACGTGACGAACGTATTTACCATTTTTACTACACTGTACTTAACTGGTTTACTCTTATTTGGTGGGCCGTATTACTTATAAATTTACAGTGGATATTGCTGTTGTTGTTCTTTTTTAAATTATTTGTTGATTATTGTTTGGTTAATATTTTTTTGTATGTAAAAGTTTTTATTCTATCAGTTGATATGTTAGCTTTTGTGATAATCTAAAATGACAATCGGATCAAATAAAATCTTAGCAGGAATTGGTTCACTACTATATGGTGTCCCAATTATCGGTCTAGTTCTTATTATGATAGGCATGAAGGGTCTATCTGAACACTACAGAGAACCTCGTATCTATGACGGATTAGTCACAGGCGTAATTCTTTTAATAATCAGCTCAATCTTGTCCATTATAGGCATGACTGCTATTTATTCAGGTATGGCTGGTCTAGCTCTTGCAGCATTTTCTCTGGGGATGATGAGCGGCGCAGGTATTGGTGCGGGTATTATAGGAATCGCAGGTGGTATAGTCTGTTTTATAGTGTGCTTCATTTTAGCACTGTTAGCAATAAGACATGTCCGAAATTGTTTAAACGCATTGGCAGAACGTTCAGGTGAAAACTTATTCCGCACAGCAGGTACATTAATCTGGGTTGGTGCGATACTCACAATAATTGGTATTGGCGCCTTATTAATCTGGATTGGCTTTATAATAGCTGCGATTGGCTTCTTTACACTCAAAGAAACACCCTTGCCGCCAACATATGGCTATACACCGCCCCCATCAAATACACAATCACCGTCGCCACCAACAGCAAGTTTTAAATCTAATTTTTGTCCAAACTGCGGCACTGCGGTCGCCCCTGAAGCTACATTCTGTGCTCACTGCGGAAAACAAATATAAACAAAAATATTTTCTTCCTCCATTTTTTATATAGCATTATAAAAAATAGAAAAATAAAATTAATTCATAAAAAAAGCGTGTCAAAATTCATTGTTACGTATCACAACACAATAACTGTGCACAAAATTTCCACAAGTTTAAAAACAAAAACGATGAATAATGGTTGTATCAATTTTTAAAATTCAATATTTTTAAAAACCTCTATTATTATGAAAAATATAGTGGTGTATCACGGGAATCCAGGTAGTAACGTGTTATGAACCTTTTTGGTTCAGCTTATGTTTAGGGGACTCTCGCAGTATACACGTCAAACGCATGAAAATTTAGTTGGTATTTTGTGTAGTGTTTAACTACTCAGGCCTGTTCTTTAAACAAAAAAGACAAATATATATGTATTGAAATCTAGTATCTTACTAGACAATATA
>Ga0123356_10003965_pt1 | contig 15385 bp, 15 predicted proteins | sample TergutEmb28metaG_2_FD_92546 | JGI IMG/M metagenome (GOLD analysis project Ga0123356, IMG submission 92546) | Embiratermes neotenicus P3 segment gut microbial communities from Petit-Saut dam, French Guiana - Emb289 P3 | ecosystem: Host-associated > Arthropoda: Insects > Digestive system > Gut ... | reverse complement strand
GTCGTCGTTCTCGGCTTGCAACAGGAAGGTCGGCGGCGTGTGCGCGGTCACGTGGATGTCCGGGCGCAGGCCGAGGTGCGTCTCATCGCGGGTATCACGGTCCTCGTCCTCGTGTGCCCACAGGTGGCCGGGATAGATGGCAATGGCGAAGTCCGGGCGACAGCTCTCCTTGTCGGCGGCGTCCACCGCCTTATAGGTGCGCTGTTCGAAGTGCGTGCTGACGGCGGCCACCAGGTGCCCGCCGGCCGAAAATCCGATTACGCCGACCTTGTGCGGATCGACCTTCCACCGGGAGGCTTGCAGGCGCACCAGCCCCAGCGTGCGCTGCGCGTCCTGCAGCGCCGTCTGCACTTTCGGGTAGTAGCGACGTCCGTTCTTCCACGTCGGTCCCGAGTCCGGCACGCGGTACTTGAGCAGCACGCAGGTGATGCCGCGCGATGTCAGCCAATCGCAGATCTCCGTGCCCTCCAGATCCATGGCTAGGAACTGGTAGCCGCCGCCGGGAAACACCACCACGGCTACCCCGGCGTTGCGGCCCTCGGGCGGTGCGTACACGGTCATCGTTGGCCGGCTGACATCGTTAGCCCTCGGCCACCACGCGCGTCCTTCGGGGGGGCCCACTGATTCCGGTTTCGGGTTGGGCATTGCATTGGGAACGGCGCCGGGCCAGATCGGCACTTGCACGTGGCCAGGTGATGGTTGCCAACCCTCCGCCTGCGCCAAGGAGATGACGAGTAGAAGTGCAACTGCAAAAGACCGGAGGATGGACTTGCGCATACCGTCCTGCTGAGCTGACGCAGACACGAGCACCAGGAGCGCACTCATCAAGGATCCAAGACCTACAGACCTGACGTTCATCACCAGCGGCGTAACAGGCTTTAGCAGCTGGTGCCGTGCTGCAGGCACTCTTCCTCCAGCTTGATGATCGCGGTGGTGAGTGCAGCGTCCATGTCTTCGAGGCGCACCCGGAGCACCCACAGGGCCGGCTCTCCCTGGGGATCGCTGATGGCTACCAGTCCGCTGACCGGACTCGCGGACTCCCCGAATCCCTCCGTCCCGAATCCCTCGCTGCCGGCGGGCGTGGTGAACTCGACGAGATTGGCGGCGATCTGGACCGTGCGGTCGTCCGGATAAGCCTGGATGGCGAAGTACTTGTCCTCGATCAGCTTCTCCTCGCGCACATGCTGGATGAACCCGGTCATCAGCGTCGGGAAGAAACGTGCTGCGGTGATGGCGACCTCGAAGCGTCCAGATGTGCCGCCGTTGCGTTGCAGGAATTCCACGCCCGGGCCGGCGATGCCCGTGCGGTTCGTCTCTTTGGTTGGGGCGGTCGGCATGACGATGATGAAGGCACCATTCGATCCGTACCAGACGCGGCAGCTCCAGCCGGCAGGTGCGAGTACGCCCGGCGCATAGTCGCCCTTGTAGTAGGCCAGCCGAGTGCTCAGCTGCGCCGGCATCCTGACCGTCACGAGATGGCCGGCGGGCGGAGCCACAGGACCCATTTGCCCGTCGGCCGGACAGCCGACGAACGGGACTGTGCCCGCAGGCGCCTCCGCGGATTTGACCTCCACTGAAACCGCGCAGAGCACCAGCCACATCACGGTCGCGATCCGGGTCATCGGCGATCTCCCAACGTCCGCCAAGGCTCAGCGCCGCACTGTGGAACGAGATGCTGGCGAACTCGGGGCTCGAATGTGGCAACTGTGTGGCGCCGAGGCGGCCCGCATCGCGCCGGTGCTACACGACGCGAGCACCTTTGTGGGGCTCCGCAATGCGCGCCGTCTCCTGCTGTTCGAGGAGACCCTGCTCGCGGCCTGAAACACCTTCGAGCAGCGCACGGATTTCCTCCCCGGTCAGCGTCCCGCGCTGCAGTCGACTGCGCGAGACTCCGAGCCGGCGGCGTTCTTCTGTCTGCAGCTATGATGATTTCCCGGAGGCGGTGGGCGGGCACTCCCTCACGCCTGCCGAATGCGCCCGGACCGCCGCCTGCGTGCCGAACCTACCCCGCTTCACACGAGATTCCACCGCTTCCCGAACAGACAGCCGTCCTGCTCCCCGCCGAGCTCGGCGGCGACGCGTCCAGCTGCTGGCGCCTAACCAAGCAAAGTCGCGCAGCCCTCCATGGGCGCGGCGCACGCTGACCATGTTGTCACCGCTGTGGCGTGTTGTGGGGTGGCCGGGAACATCCGCTTCAGCGACAAGCCCGGCGCCTACGAGCGCCACTTGATCCGCCGCAGCACATTCCCGTATTTGTTCAAGCCCGAGCGCAGGAAATCTCGCTCCGGGAGCTGCTAGAGGCTCGTGCCCTGGACCAGAAAGAGAACCACGAACACCTCAAGATGCTGGGCTTAATCCTGCACACCTTCGAAATGATGAAGTCCCGCTCGCAGTTCGAGGGCAGGCCCATGCTATGCGATGACCTGTACGACCGCAGGGAGGAAATTGACGAGCTAGACAGACTGATCGCGGCTACAGACCTGATGGGGTACGAGCAGCGCGCGATGCTCCGGACGCTCCGGTACGAGATTATGGGGCGCACCTTGGAACAGGCGCGCATGGCTGCGGACCCCGTCAAGGCTGTTGCTGCCCTGGAGCACGCCGAGACCCTGTTCTACGAGACCGACGCGGCAATGCCCAACTGGGCTAGGCAGATCACGCGGCGGTCCATCCCCAGCGACAAGGGATGCGAGGCACTGTTGGCAGAGCCGCTGGACGAAATCAAGCGCTTCGTAGCCTGGCAGCAGCCAAACGACGTCACAATAGAGTGGGTACACAGGGCGCTCAAGCGATGCGTGGATGAAGACTTCGGCATCTACATGACAGACCTGCCCGAAAAGGCAGACCTCATCTTCGGCAAGCCTCAGGGATGGATGCGAGAGGGAACACTGACTCAGCCCCAGGCCCAGGCGGAGCCGCCCCAGCCTAAGGGCAGTGCAGGCTCTGCGCAGACCGAAGCCAAGCGCAGGTGGTGGAAGCGTGGGGGCTAACATGGGATGCGACAAGCGCAAAGGCCGTCTGCCCCCGCCTCATGACGCCGTTCACAGTAAGGCGATGGCTGTCAGGTGAAATGCCAATATCGCGCCAGACCGAGCTGGCTATCCGTGCCCTGGTCGTGGACCCGGCATTGGGCCAGTTGGCGGTGAGTAAGGCGAAGACTAAAATCTACGACACCGAGGAAGCCGAAGTGAACACCGATAGGAACTTGAAGCCGCTGGTGGTCGCAGTCCTCGCCTTGGCCTGCTGCGCGGGAGCGCATGAGGCTAGGGCGTGGGATTTTGACTAAGCCTATCTGGCAGATGTTCGGCTATACGGACGACGGCGCCGTGTACTACGACTCAGCACACGTGAAGCGAAGTGGGAATGTCGTGACTGTGTGGCTGGGGCATACGGAGGCTACACGCATCGATAAGGTGCTAGGCCCAGGCAAATACGAGGATGCGACCAAGAACAAGGATTGGGGCTACGTGGCGGCTTATTTGGGGGTGCTCGTGGATGAGCACGGCCTGGATGGGATGCTGAAATACCAGCTGCAATGCGACCGAGACATGATTCGCGCGGTGGGTAGGAGCGGCATCCCGGAATCATGGAACGAGATCCTACCACGGTCTAATTTCGCTGTGCTTGAGCGGCGAGTGTGTGGAGGTGCGAAGTGATCGACAACATCAATATCAAGCTCACGCCCGACGAGTACAGGAGGCTGCTCCAGGCCCTGCACCCGGACAAGCACTACGGCAAGAGCGCCGATGAACTTGCCAAGATGGCTAAGGCCTTCGCTGATCTAAGAGCGGCCGGTGACCGAGCTGAGGCTGAGGAAGGTGCCCGGCAGGCCCGGGAGCGGCAGCAAGAGGAAGAGGCATATGAGGCCCAGCAGCGGGCCGAGCAGCAGCGGCGGCGGGCTGAGGCGTACGCAGCTCGCAGCAGGGCCGAGCAGCAGCAGTACCAGCCACCGCCTGAGCCGCCGCCCTACATGGGGCCGTGGTACAGAATCCAGGTGAAGAACGGCTGGTTTGGCGACTGGGTAGCGTATGACAACAATTTCCTCAAGACCAATGAGGCTATGCAGGCGCTGTACTCGGCGCGGCGGCAGATCACGGACAGGCGAAGAGTGAGGCTGATTGATGCAGCGACTGGGCGGCCGCTACCGGAGATGCGTGACGACTTGCTTCACCACATGTTTAATCCGATACCTGGGCTTAGTGCCGGTACGTCTGCATGGGTTGTATCTGTAGCTTTGATACTGGCGCTGGCTGGAATTGCCGGCATTGTTGCCGCTATCGCACCCCATGCTGAGTTCGTCTATGACCAATCCTATTACCACTCCTACTACCCCTATGACCATTCCTATGACCACGTAGGCCAGGTCCAGGTGCCAGACGGCCGCTGGATGACCTGCGCTGAGGCCGCCCGCCAGCAGGTATGGGACTGCTTGAACAGCAGGGTTCCGGTAATAGTTCACCAATGCGGTGAGCCGAATGCCACTTTCGATTGCGTATCAGCCAAGCCAGTCAGTAGCGCAAACATAGACGACCTGCCAGCACGGTCACGCTACACCGCCAAGTGACCCACTGCGCCCGCGCCTCAAGCCAGCTGGGGCGCGGGATCATGGGCAGGGATCTGCACCGCTCCTCGATTGGTGCCGGCGAGCTCGGATTTTGCTTTGGAGCCTGCGTTGGTGCTTTGTCTGGAATCAGTGCGCACACTAATTGTGTGCTCACTGATTTCTAGTAGCCGCTGCCCTTGTGAACGATAGTGCTCTTTGGGAATGTGGGAACTGAAGCCTGTTTTGCGAGCATTCTGATTCCCTTTCTGCGCCTCACTCCTGCCCTCATTAGCCCGTGCCTGGATGCGGAGCTCGGCCTTGTCCCAATCCTGCACGGCTGCATCGCAGTCCTTCCAACAGAGCTGTCTTTGCTCGCCCGCCTGCGTCCCGACGCCGGCACACAGCGGTGAATGCGCCTGACGCAGCGCCTGAGCTATTTGTTCGCGCACTCGGGGCACAATAGACACAATGGACTTGCGCGGGCGCTGCACGGGCACTTGGCGGGCATGATTGGTGCCGTGGGTGGCGCTTGAGCCGCCAAGGCGCCGCCCTTCTTAAGCGCAGGGAGGACTGGCGGTTGTTCATTGAACGCTATCCGTAGCATTCTGGGATCGCGCCGGTGCTACATGACGCGAGCACCTTTGTGGGGTTCCGCAACGCGCGCCGTCTCCTGCTGTTCGAGGAGACCCTGCTCGCGGCCTGAAACACCTTCGAGCAGCGCGCGGATTTCCTCCCCGGTCAGCGTCTCTCGCTGCAAAAGACTGCGCGAGACGTCGTCAAGCTGTGAGCGGCGTGTCTGCAGGATGCTCCGGGCCTGATGCAGCGCCGCATCGATCAGCTTGCGTACCTCGGCCGCGATCAGCTGAGCAGTCTCGGGCGAGATTGTCTGCTGGCGGGCAATCGAGTGACCGAGAAAGACCTCTTCCTGGTCCTCACCATACGCCACCGGTCCCAGGGTCTCGGACAGACCCCAGCGCGTGACCATCTTGCGCGCCAGCTTGGTCGCCTCATCGATGTCCGAAGCAGTCGCAGAGGTGATGTTGTTGCGGCCAAAGACCAGCTCCTCGGCGGCGCGACCCGCCATGAAGACCGCCAGGCGGGACGTCATCTGCTCGAAAGTCAGCGCGAGCTGATCGTCCTGGGGGAGCTGCTTCACCATGCCCGTGACGCGGCCGCGAGTGATGATCGTCGCCTTGTGAACGGGGTCCGCGGCGGGCACCAGCAGGGCCACGATGGCCCGCCCGCTCTCACGATACGCCGTCAGCTTCCTCTCCTCGTCGGTCATGACATGAGTGCGGCGCTCCGCACCCATCGTCACCGTGTCCTTGGCGTCCTCGAGCTCCGCCATGCCCACGGCATCCTTGGCGCGCCGCGCGGCCAGCAAGGCCGCTTCGTTCACCAGATTCATCAGGTCGGCGCCCGAGAATCCGGGTGTCCGGCGCGCCACCGCCTTCAGGTTGACATTCGCGGCGAGCGGAACGCCACGGGTGTGCACCGACAGGATCTGCTCGCGGCCGACGACGTCCGGATTGCCCACGACGATCTCGCGGTCAAACCTTCCCGGCCGGCGCAGAGCCGGGTCCAGCACGTCCGGACGGTTGGTGGCGGCGATCAGGATCACACCCTCCTTGGACTCGAATCCATCCATCTCCACCAGCAGCTGGTTCAGGGTCTGCTCGCGCTCGTCGTTGCCGCCGCCCAGGCCCGCTCCGCGTCGCCGCCCGACCGCATCGATCTCGTCCATGAAGATGATGCAGGGAGCGCTCTTTTTGGCCTGCTCGAACATGTCACGCACACGCGATGCCCCGACTCCGACGAACATCTCGACGAAGTCCGATCCCGAGATCGTGAAGAACGGCACGTTGGCCTCGCCGGCTATCGCGCGGGCCAGCAGCGTCTTGCCCGTGCCCGGCGGACCCACCAGCAGCACACCATGAGGGATGCGCCCGCCCAGCCGGCTGAAGGTCTGCGGCTCGCGCAGAAAGTCCACGATCTCCTTGAGTCCCTGGCGGGCTTCGTCCACGCCCGCGACGTCGGCGAAGGTCACACGACCCGCAGCGGGCGAGAGGCGCCTGGCCCGCGAGCGTCCCAGGGATCCGACACCTCCTGAGGAGCCAGGCATTCTGCGCATGAAGAAGATCGCAAGCACGATGAGCAGCAGGATCGGAAAGATCGATGACAGCACGGACATCCACGAGGGCCGCGCAGCGGGGGGTTCGACCGCCGTGATCGAGACGCCCTTCTCCCGCAGCAGACGGATCAGGTCCGGGTCGTTCGCCGCGTAGGTCCTGAAGCGGCTGCCATTCACGAGCGAGCCGCGAATGTCCTGTCCGGACAGGACGACGCTGCGCACGGCGCCCCCGTCGAGACTGTTCAGAAACTGAGAATACGAGAGCACCCTCGGGGCGCCGGCGCTGCTGCGGGCCTGGTAAATATTGAGCCCCGCGACGACCAGCAGCCCTGCGATCACGCAGGCCGCGAAGATCCGGAACCACTTGTCGTTCACATCCATCGTCATGCCTTCAAGGGCTGTGCTCGCCCGGTACATCCGCGTCAAAAGGGGTGATTGACCGTAGCACCCAGCGACGCCCGTTGGTGCGCAATTCAGTGCTCGATAGCGGCGTCACATCGATGCGCCAGAACGCGGGCAAGCCGGCCTGCAGCACGTGCACGATGGCGGCCCGGACGACGCTCGAATGGGTGACGGCCACCGTATGGCCAGGCTCACGCCCCTGCTCGCTCAACCACGCAGAGACCCGGGAGAGCACCTCCGGGATCGATTCCCCGCCGTGGGGCGCGGTGGCCGGGTCCTTCATCCACTTGATGAGCTTGCGCGGCTCGCGCAGCAGCACCTGCCCGAACTTGAGGCCGGTCCAGCGCCCGAAGTCACACTCACGCAGACGGTCATCGATTGTGGCAGACAGCCCCAGCGCAGCGGCGGTCTCGCGCGCCCGTGCCGCGGGGCTCGTCCAGCATCGAGTCACCGGCCCCAGGGTGCCGGCCAGCTGCCGGGCCTGCGCGGCACCCACCTCGTCCAGCGAATCATCGCCCCCGAATGTGGCCGCCCTCAGGGCCCGGGTGGTTGCGTGGCAAATCAGCGTGATGCGCGGGGTCATGCCTTCCCAATCCTAGCTGGAACAGCCGCTTATCGGTAAATCGGTCGGTGCGACGGCTGCGTATTGACTATCGGGCGCGCACAGGGCAAAACGGCGACATGCCCAAGAGGGGGAGCGTCGCGCATGCCTGCTGCAGTCGAGGAGAAATCAGTTGCAGTCCCGGTTGCCATACCGGTCCGAAAGATCTTGCCTTGGGCCGTGCTGGGTGCCCTGCTGATGTGCTTCGCCTATTACTTCGTTGGGGTTGAACAGGGCGCCACGTCGCTCGTCAGCGGGATGGGCGTCCACGAATTCGTGCACGATGCCCGCCACCTGCTGGGATTCCCCTGCCACTAGAGGCACCCTGGTCCTGACGGCCACGCCCGCCGTCAGCGTTCCGGCGCGTCCAGGGGCGGGCGCGCCCTAGCAGGGTTGGGTGCAGATCGAGGTCCATAGTTAAATGGTCGGAAAGCTCATTTTCCAGGGCTTTATCGTCGGCATTCTCGCTGGATTGCTAGGTTTCGGGTACGCCCGTGTCGTCGCCGAGCCCCAGATGGAGGCGGCGATTCACTTCGAGTCGGAGCAGGACGAGGCCAAGGCGGCAGCCGCACGCGCCGCGGGCAAGCCTGCGGAGCCCGAGGCGCCCGAGATATTCAGCCGCTCAGTGCAGAGCGGCATCGGCTTGCTGACGGGAGTCGTCGCGGTGGGCGCTGGGCTGGGGGCGCTGTTCGCGGTGCTGTTCGCCTTTGCGAATGGCCGCATCGGCAGCTGGGGTCCGGGGGCGACGGCAGTCCTCCTGGCGTTCCTGGGCTTTCTCTCGTTCTACCTGGTACCCGCGCTGAAGTATCCGCCGAACCCACCCGCGGTCGGCGAGCCGGATACGATCCAGCTGCGCAGCGGCCTCTACTTCCTCATGATGGCCATTTCCGTTGGCGCCACGGTGGGCGCCTGGACGCTGGGATCTCGGCTGGCTCGCACTCAAGGCCTGTGGAACGGGTGCGTGGCTGCATTCGTCGCGTACCTCGTCGTCTTGGGACTCGCTTTCGCGGTCCTGCCTGCGGTCAACGAGGTCCCGGCGAACTTCCCCGCGGTCACCCTGTGGAACTTTCGAGTGGCCTCGGTCGGATCGTGGGTCGTGCTGTGGGGGGGCGTCGGGCTCATCTTCGGGACCATCGCAGAATGGAGCCTTGCCGCGCGTCGAGCGCCGGGAACGAGCCTGCGGGCTCATTGAGCGTCACTCACACGGTAGTGATGCAGACGGGCTGCGCCATACCAGGCAGCGCATAGGCGCGGCAAAACGGTCCTACCGATCCACCGGAGAATACGTCGGCTTGGCAAGGACGTGCCGATGGTGTTGCCCGACTTCAGATCATCGGATTGAGCATCCCGCTCAAGCTATGCATCTCGCGGCTGCGACACAGGGCATGCGCGGTCTGGGGCGCCCTGAGGACCGGACTCACGTCTGGAGATGACACCGATGCGAAGGCGACACGGGAGGGGACATGCAGATCCGGAATCCAGGGCGGCGCGACCCGCGGGCCTGCATCCAGCACGTTGCGCAACTTGCTGGCAACTTCGGCCTATCTCGCGTCCAGGAACGTGTCAACAACCCCGCTGAAACGCATTGCCGGCGCCGAACAAGGCTCGTGTAAGCATGACCGCATCGGGGATCAAGACTGATTTTCTCGTTCCGTCGGAAGGACTTGCCCGGTGATATGTCGCACGAAATTGTATCGTGACGCTGCCTCTGGTGCCGACTGGAGATAGCCTATACTTGGGCGTACGCAGCACTCATAGCAACAGATAAAGATGTCCGGTGCAGTGGAATGTACACGACACGATCGTTGACGGAGCTTGCGTTTTCTCGGAACACCCGGTGGCTCGTTTTCAAGAATCATGGCGCGTGGCGCTATGTCAGGCATGCAGGAAGGTCACTCGGGAGACGAACGGCCTCTGGCCCTCGGGCTGCGCGTGCAGGGAGCTTCGAGAGCCCAGAATGATCAGCTGACGCAGGAACTGCAGCTCTTCCTGCAGGGGCGCACCGAGCACGTGACGCTCGAGCGCCAGAGGGACAACCCGGACTCGCAGGATGCGGGTGGGTTGCTGCTGGCGGTGCTGGCGGCGCCAGCGGTTGTGGAGGTGGCAAAGTCTTCCGCCCAGGCCCTCACGGAACTGGCAAAGGGGATCGCCGCTTTCATTGCCAGGCGCAATCTGTCGGTCGAGATCTGTGCCGATGGCGCCGCGAGGGTGGCGGGACGCCCCGAGCAGGTCGAGCGCATCGTGCACGAGCTGCTTGCAGCGCGGCTGAACGTGCGCAAGGCTCCCTGAGATGTCCTCCGAGTTGACCGCGGCGATACTCCTGGGTGCTGACAGGTTTCCCCAGGTTCCACACTTTTCGAACCCTGCCTTCAAGCAGTCGAAGGAGGACCTGAAGCGCTACTTGCTCGCGCCACGGCCTCATGGCCTGGGGATCCCCACCGTGGCCCTGCTTGACCTTTTCAACTCGGAGGCTGATCCCGGCAGCCAGCTGCTGTGGATCGGGGAACATCTCAAGAGACTCAGGCTCTCGCACACCGATGCGGTCCGCAACGTTGTCGTCTATTACGTCGGGCACGGCTATCACGCGGCCGGCAGCCGTGAGCTGCAACTCGCCCTCGCGATTAGCACCGAGAAAGGGGACGCCACTGCGTTGCGGGCTACCTGGCTCACCCGGGCACTCAACGAACACGTCCTGGCGTTTCGCTTCTTCTATCTCATGGACTGCTGTTTCGCCGGCAAGGTGCTGAGAGAGGGCCAGGGTGATGGAGTGAACGAGGCGCTCATGGGGGCGTTGCGGGTGCCGCGGCAGGGCTCCGCAGCGTTATGCGCCACGCCACCGGACGATTTGGCGATGGCGCCGCGTTCATCGGAGGCTGCGCAGCGGACTCAGGGACGTACGGTGTTCAGCGATGCGTTGATCGAAGTGCTCACCCGGGGAGACCAGCAGCTGCGGGAAGGGATGACCCTCGCCGACGTCCACCACCTGGTGATGAGCTACATCGAGCAGAAACACAGGAGCGACCCCGATTACCTGATCCGCCCGTACCTTGACTGGCAGAACGAGAACGATCTGGCTCACCGGGTGCCGATCTTCCCGAATCCTGCGGTCGAGGCGCACGTGGAGGTCAGCGCGCGGTCCGGTGGAGAGCAACGCAGGAGTGGTCCGCCTGGAACGGGCAGGCTTGCGCCGCATCTCATCGATCTCATGAAGCATGCGACCCCAGGGGTGCGCCTGGTGGCCGTCAAGGAGCTGAGTGACCTGCTGGCCGATCCTTTGCCCACGGTGGCCGGTTGCGCGAGGGAGGCGCTCCAATGGCTTGCAAGTGACGGCGAATCGAGTGTTGCGGCCGCAGCGACGGCCGCGCTGGCTAGGCAACAGGAGAAGATCGAGGCGGAGCGCAGCGCCGCTGAAGAGCGGCTCGCGAAGGCGCACGAGGAGCTGGAGCGCCAGGCGCGGGAGGTCGAGGAGGCACGCAGGAAGGCGGAGGTAGATCGCAAGGCCGAGGAGGAGCGCATTGCGAGGGCGAAGGAAGAGCTCGAGCGCAGGGCCCGCGAGGTAGCCGAGGCAGAACGGAAAGCGGAGGAAGCCAGGCGCCGGGCGTCAACCAGGAAACTGCGGCCAGGGGACGTCTTTCGCGAGGGTCCAGATTTCCCCGAGATGGTGGTGATCCCGCGGGGGCGCTTCCTGATGGGCTCCCCTGACACTGAGCCTGGTCGTGTTGGACCTGAAGGCCCTGTGCATGCGGTCAATATCGACTATGCGTTCGCTGTCGGCAAGTACCCCGTTACCCGCGGGGAGTGGAGGCGCTACCTGGCTGACAGCGGCCGCACTGGGAGCACTGGCGCGTACGGCTGGAATTCACAGAAGCGAGAATGGGAGCCAAATCCGGCGTACAGCTGGAGCAACCCGGGCTTTGCTCAGGACGACAGTCATCCGGTCGTCTGTATAACCTGGGAGGAGGCCACCCTCTACGCCGCCTGGGTAAGCGAGAAGACACGCCGTCCTTACCGGCTGCTGAGTGAAGCCGAGTACGAATATGTAAATCGCGCCGGGAGCCAGACGCGATACTTCTGGGGCGACTCCGAGGATCAGCTGCACCTCTACGCAAACGGTGACGTCGTGGCGGTCAAGGATCGCTTTCCGTACACATCGCCAGTTGAGAGCTTCAAGCCCAATCGCTTCGGACTGTATGACACCACGGGCAATGTTTGGTCGTGGGCGCAGGATTACTACCACGATAGCTACAAGGGAGCTCCGACGGACGGCAGTGCGTGGGAGGAGGGAGGTGATGGCCGCCGCGTGGTGCGCGGCGGCTCCTGGGTCATCAACCCCGGCGGCCTGCGTGCCGCTCGGCGCGGCGGGGGCAGGGTTGCGGACGGCCGTGTCGGCTTGCGTCTCGCCAGGACGTCGTGATCATTTGCTCTATGATGTTTGTCCCTGTGCTCGGGTCTTCTTCGGGCCGACTTCATCTTTGTTCTGGTCGCGCTTCGCGGTGGGGTGCAGGGGCGTAGCCCCTGCTCGCACATTCTTGTGAGCCATGAGCGTGCAGACCCCGCAGGCCGTGGATGCCTGTCACGAGCTCATCGTCTGGATGGTCGGCAAACTGGATCAGTTTCCACGCGCGCGCCGCTACACGCTGGGGGCGCGCATCGAGAGCCTGCTGCTTGAAGTGCTGGAGTGCCTGCTGATGGCGACTTACTCCAGTGGAGCCGAGAGATCCCGACATCTGGCGACGGCCAACACCAAGCTCGACCTGCTGCGACATCTGTGGCGTGTAGCGCTCGAGGTGCATGCCGTGCAATCCAAGGCACATCGCCACGCGGCCGATCGCATGTTCGACATCGGTGCTCAGATTGGCGGCTGGCGCAAGGCGAGCGCGTCGCGATGAGGCGCGTGACGGGGCTGTGGCCCCAGGTCATTGCGCGCGAGAACCTGGAAGCCGCCTTTCATGCCGCGCGCAGTGGCAAGCGCAGCCGCGATGACGTGGCGAGCTTTTCCCTGAGCTGGGAGCGGGAGCTGCGTCGCCTGCACGATGAGTTGCAGCAACGCAGCTACGAGCCGGGCGCTTACCGTCAGTTTGTCATCTACGAGCGCAAGGCCCGGCTGATCTCTGCCGCCCCCTTTCGCGATCGCGTGGTCCACCATGCTCTGATGCGCGTGGTCGAGCCGCTGCTGGACCGGCGGATGTACTTCCATAGCTATGCCTGCCGCGTGGGCAAGGGGGTGCATGGCGCTGTGAAGAGCTATCAGGGCTGGGCGCGCCGCTACGCCTATGTGCTGAAGCTCGATATCCGCCAGTACTTCCCCAGCATAGATCGCATCCTGTTACTTGCGGAGATTGAACGGTACGTCAAGGACCCAGGGTGTCTCTGGCTGTTTGCACGCATCGTGAACGGCGCGCCGCCCACCGAGGGCGTGGCATCGCTGTTCCCGGGCGATAATCTGCTCACGGCGCTCGAGCGCCCCCGCGGTCTGCCCATCGGCAACCTCACCAGTCAAGTCCTCGCCAATCTCTACCTGAGTCGCCTGGACCACTGGATCACCGCCCACCATCGAGGCGGCTACTTGCGCTACGTGGACGACCTGCTACTGCTGGGTGACGACAAGGCTGCGCTGTGGGCAATGCGTGAAAGCGTGGAGGAGCGTCTCGCCGCCTTGCGACTGCGATTGCACCCAAACAAAGCCCACGTCATGCGCACGGATCGGAAGGTGGACGTCCTGGGTTACCAGGTGTCCCGTGGGAAGCGCTGGTTGCGGGGCGAAAACCCACAGCGGGCCGGCCGGCGCCTGCGCGGGCTGGCGCGAGGCTATGCACAGAGCCGGCTGCGCTGGCGCGATGTGCAGCAATCTATCCATGCTTGGATCGGGCATGCGATGCATGCCGATACACTGGGCTTGCGCCGGAGTGTCCTTTCCAGGATAGTCTTCCGCAGGGCTCGCGTCCGAGCGTGAGGCCGCCGCGTGGTGCGCGGCGGCTCCTGGAACAACAACCCCGACAACCTGCGTGCCGCTCAGCGCAACAGGAACAGGGATGCGAACAACAATGTCGGCTTGCGTCTCGCCAGTCCGCCCGTCGAGCCTAGCTATGTGCTGGGTGTCCAGAAAGCCGGCGTTTGTGCTGTCTGCAGGCAAGGGGGCTCCGGTAGCGTGACACGCACGGGTGTCCATGGACGCATGCCCGGTTTCGCAAGTGTGCGAGGCCGAAAAGCACCGCAAGGATGCGTGGGGGCGCGGCTCGTAGGGCAACCGAGCGCCGCGCCCGCCCTGTTGTGCTGCTTCCTCGCCTTTGCCAACGAGATGGGCCAAGGAGGGCCAGTGCGCTAACAGGTCATTGTTGGCGCCAGGGTCTCCGCCGGACTTCGGCCAGAGCGGCGAGAAGCCTGGCGTCTCACTTGAGTCGCCCCGGGACTCGGTCACAAGAAGCGGTGCTTCAAGATTCAGCTGCACGTCCAAGATCACCCCGAACCGGCATGCGGCGCGTGATCTGTGCTCCAAGGGCGGCAACATTCGCTGGAACTTCAGTCTACAGCGCTGCCGCGATGTCCGGTTGCGTTGGCGTCGATGAACAGCGGGAAGAGCGCCGCAGGTTCGTAGCTGCGTCTCAGGTCCGGCAATGCGGTCAAGGTGGCGAAGCGAAACCGAGCGACCGCAAGAGGTTCCGCTCCTCCAGATGGCGGGACCGCCGGGCCGCCGTGGATGGCGATTAGGACACAGCGCAGCTGTTACCGCCAGGTAGGAGCGAGGGGTCTTTCCGACCTAGCGTGAGCCCCGGGGCGATCAGAACTCGTCGTCGTCGAACATAGGCAGCATCTGGGCTGAGAGGAACTTCTGCTCCCAGGACCGCTTGGCCTCCTCGCGGCGACGCGTGCGCGAGGCCCGCCCGGATCTGCTCGACATAGTGGAGGTCCTTGAGCAGCACGGAGAACTGCATGTCAGCCTTGTCGCGGAGCGGCGGAAGATCAATGACGAGATAGGGGCAACTGTCGTAGGTGGGCTCGAGTTGTGATTCGATGTGGGGATGATGCATGGATGCGCTATCGCGCGCGCCACCCCGACACGCAGCCCTTCCAGGTGCTGTCGTCACGCGAGCCGCGTTCGCAGCTTCGGCTCGATGGCGACCGCCGTCAGCAGTCCACCCATCATGGCGCCGGTGATTCCAGCACTGCCGACATCCTGACCGGTCAGGTAAAGTCCGTGGATCGGAGTCTTGGCGCGCAGCACGTTCGACAGAAACCGGCGGGGACTCGCCTCCAGGCCGTAGATGCCGCCATGCTCCGCTCCCGTGAAAGCGACGCTCGAGAGTGGCGTTGACAGCTCCGTATGCACGATGAGCGGCGCGAGCGCGGGGAAGTGTCGCGCGAACTGCTCGGTCAACCGCCGGGTGATGGCCGCCTTGAGCTCGAGATAGTCCGGCGGGCGGTGGCCGAGCCGTGACTCTTCCCACTGACTGAAGATGCTCCAGTCCGTGAACGTGACCAGCTCGGCGGTGTGCCTCTGGGTGAGAGGGTCGCCGGTCATGTCCTTCAGGGAGGGGAAGGTCACGTACAGAGCTGGAGCCGAGGGCTGCAGCAGCGGGTCCCACAATCCTCGTGAGATGTCCCAGGATTCGTAGAACCAGTGGTTCGAGCTCGTTGCGCCGCGATTTCGGATGTCGCCTTCGAACCCTAGGTACATGCCGATATGGCATGCCGAGGGCCGCAGCGCGGC
>Ga0123356_10003964_pt1 | contig 15385 bp, 15 predicted proteins | sample TergutEmb28metaG_2_FD_92546 | JGI IMG/M metagenome (GOLD analysis project Ga0123356, IMG submission 92546) | Embiratermes neotenicus P3 segment gut microbial communities from Petit-Saut dam, French Guiana - Emb289 P3 | ecosystem: Host-associated > Arthropoda: Insects > Digestive system > Gut ... | reverse complement strand
GTTAAAAGCCTAAGGCGAGTTGTTAACCGTGGTGCAAGCGGGGAAAAAATTGAAATAATTAGAAGCGTTGGCGATTTAATGCAAAGTTTTGATATAAGATTTTGCAGAATAAATAGAGAGTTAAGGGGACCGTTTGGCACAAGTCAATTTAGTGGGAAGCTTGCAGAAGCTATTTCATTTAAAGAATCAAAGGAATTAGAGTCGTATGCAAATAAGCTTGCAGATTTAGAGCGCAGATTTATACCACAGTATGCTAGAGAAGATGTGGAAATTGTTAAATAAAAGGAAGGAGTTAAAAAATGAAAGGACATCAAGTTACAGTTATCTCAAGAGATAAGAAAGTGAATAAACTTATTAAAAGAAAGCACATACTAGAGGATAGTATAAGTGATTATGAGGACTACTTTAATATGCCAAAAAATGCTTTTGGTTTTCACGTAAGCGGTGCGGCAGATATGTCTACGGCTTTTGCAAAAGGCTTAGATGAAGTAAGGTTAAAACACACTGTTAAGAAATTAGACAAGCATATGGCTAAAATAGGAATGGATACCAAGCCAGAAAAAAACAATTAATTTGTATTGTTCTTTTGACATTTGTGTGCGAATAATAGTATTTTAGATTATGAAACAGTTTTTTAAGAATGCGGCAATTATTATTAACGAAACGCTAAAAAGCCAAAAGTTTTGGAAGTTTGTTGTAACTGTTTGTTTTTTAGTGGCGCTTAGTTTTGGCATTTTACTAGCTTTTGAAAAATTAGGTTTGACTAATCCAGATAAATTGGCAGAAACACTTAGCGGCTTAGGCTTTTGGCTTTATGTAATTTATATCGGGCTATATTTAGTGCAAAGTATTTTGCTTTGTTTTGTGCCAGGCAACACAACACTTTTTGTTACAATAGGCTTTTTTCTGTTTGGTGATTTCTGGACTGCTTTAATCGTTTGTAGCATTGCGATTATGCTATCTTCTTGCTTGCTTTACTTTGTTGGTAGATATGGTGGCAGAAATTTAATGTATTGGCTATTTGGCAAAGAAGCTGTTGAGCAAAAATTGCAGTGGATAGGCGAGAAGGGTATTAAGGCTGTTCCTTGGTTTTTCTTAATTCCTATGATGCCAACCGATTTAATCTGCTTAATTTGCGGTGCTTCTAAAATGCGTTTTTGGCAATTTATGTTAATTGTTTGCGTGTTCCGCCCTGTTGAAGTTACTTTGTTAATTTCTTATAGCTACATTGTTCCATACATTTTATCTTACGAGCCACTTATTATTATTTTGGTTATTAACATTGTTATTATTGATATTGTTTTACTTTTCTTGTATTACAAGGCAATTATGAAAGTGTTTCAAAAATATGCTAAATCGGTAGGCGACCAGTTTATGAACCCAATACGAAAGTATAATGAAAAGCATTGCGTAGCAAATGTGGAATAGGTATTGTAATTTGTTTTGGTTTGTATTATAATTGCTTATACAAAGGAGAAGGGCAATTATGAAATCGAGAGTAGATAAAAAAAGAGTGCACCTAGAAAACTGCATTGCAGAATACGATAGAATTATGGAAAATCCAAACACACCAGATGGAGAGTTTTGGAAAGCAAGTGATGCAAGATATCCATTACAAAAAAAGTTAAACAAAATAAACAGAAAAGAAAAAATTAGTGTTGGAAATTGCATTGACCCACGTAAAGATTTAGTAGGATAAAAACAACAAAAAAAGCCGAAAGGCTTTTTTTAATTTATTATTTCTTGTTCGCCCAATCTTTGATTTCTTTTCTTGTTCGTTCAATGTCAATTTTCATTTGTTTTCATTTGGCTCTCGAAACTTCAAACCCATTTTGTCAAGTTCTTCAAAACCTTGTCGTTCCAATTCGGCATTTTCTTTTTCTATTTCTTCGCGTGTCATTGACTTGTGCCGTGCGTATGTTTCGCGTTTGATTTCATCTTCCCAATTATCAAACTCGATATATTCTTTGTTGACAAAACGGACTCGCCTTGCACGACCCCATGCGAAATTGTCGGGTATTTGAACACCAACCATATCGTCAATGATTTCGACAACAACACCATAAAAACCGCTTTTGTGCCATTGTTCATTTCCGTATGGAGTGCCACGAAAACTCCGCTTGCATTCTTCGGGGTATTCTTTTTCATATTGCTTGTTCGTGCGTACTTTGTTTCCAATTTTATATTTTGTCATACCTTATTATATCAATAGAGCGGTATAATCGCAAGCACAACAAAAAAGCCGAAAGGCTTTTTTTAATTTAATCTTTGGTGCTATCTTTTTTATCGTTAATATAAATATCTCCGCTACGGTACATAGATTCTTCTTTTGAAGTCATTTCCCTGAATCCTATTTTTCTTCCTTCGGTTTTATCCTTGCACACCCTTTCGTGAATATGAGAGCACTTAGGGCATTTATATTTATCAATATATTGTGTGGTAAAATACACAAAGTTTGGTGCAGTGCCACAATCTTTTGAGATAGAGCCAACATTGCCCCTTACTGTAACTGTGTATCCACCGCTACTTTCTCTACCTTCGCCACTATCACCACTACAAAACTCTTTTTTATATCTGCTATTTGATATTAATTTTATTACGCCGTTTCCACATTTTTCACAAAGGCTTTTAAAGGTTTCATATGTGTAACTTGCAAAAAGAGACATTATGATTGCATATTGAAGTACGCCAACAATAAATAACCATAATAAATTCCACCAATTTAAAAATGTAATTACGTTAAATACCAATAACGCAATATATGTTCCCCATAAAACAATACTAAGTGGCATAGTTACAGCAAGAAAAATATTAATTACTTTTTGTTTTGCTATGTCGCGTTTTGTAGGAGTGCAGTTACCTTCATTTTTTTCACTTTGTTTACTATTTGCCATTTTATCATCCTTTTACAAATTATATAATTGCAATGTTATTATAGATTGGTGGTTCACGCAGGGCTCGAACCTGCGACTTACTGATTAAGAGTCAGCTACTCTACCAACTGAGTTAGTGAACCAAGATAATTGATAGAGTAATTATATATAATTTTTAATTTATTTGTCAAGCGATTAAAGTTTTTGCGCAAATTTCTTGTTTATAGTGCCATTTGGGGTTATGCATAAATATGCAAAAAAATTTATAAATTAGCGATTTTTGCTTGTGTATTGGCTTTTAAAAGGTTATAATTATGTATACTATGCAGAACTTTATGCACATACCAGTATTAGCGGATGAAGTAATTAACTCGCTAAACATTAAACCAAATGGCGTTTATTTAGACGTAACAGTTGGTGGCGGTGGGCATAGCTCGCTAATTGCGGCAAAATTAGGCAAAGAAGGGAAATTAATTTGCTTAGACAAAGACAACGCCGCACTTGAAGCTTCAAAACTTAAATTAGCAAAGTTTAACGCGGTTACAACTTTTTATAAGTGCGATTTTAAAGATTTTGCAAATCATATTGGGGCTGATATTTTATTTGATGGAGTGCTTGCCGACCTTGGCGTTAGTAGTCACCAAATAGATACAGCAGAGCGCGGTTTTAGTTACCGTATGGATGCACCACTTGATATGCGAATGGATAAAACGCAAAACCTTACAGCAGAGATTGTTGTAAACACTTATAAAGAAGAAAGGCTTGCCCAGATTATTTTGAGTTTAGGCGAAGAAAGGTTTGGCAGGCGCATTGCAAACGCAATTGTAAGTAGCCGACCTATTAAAACTACTAAGCAACTTGTAGATATTATAAGTGGGGCAGTGCCGGGGAATTACTTTAAACTATTTAACAAACCGCCCGCAATGTTAACATTTCAAGCATTACGCATTGAGGTCAATGGCGAGTTAGAAAAGTTAGACAAGTTTTGCGAAGATATCGCCTTAAGATTAAAAAAAGGTGGCAGGCTTAGCATTATAACTTTTCACAGTTTAGAAGACAGAATTGTTAAGCACGCGTTTAAAAAACTAGCCACAGATTGCATCTGCCCACCTAAATGTCCAATGTGCATTTGTAACCATAAAGCAATTGTAAAGCTAGTTAACAACAAACCTATAATGGCGGGCGAGAATGAGTTAAAAATAAACTCTCGCAGTAGCAGTGCAAAACTTAGAGTGGTTGAAAGATTATAGGCTAATTTAAAAAACAAAGTTATTTGAATACTTAACAAAGTAGTTGAATATAAAAACCAATTAAAAGGAGGAACTTGATATGGTTGAAACAAAAAGAGAATACGGATTTTTACAAGCCGATGCTTTCGGTGTAGAGAATGCACGCGAACAGCTTTTTGGACGTCGTATGAGTGGCGAAAGCAGTCAACGCTTTAGCAATAATCACGACAATACAGAGTTTAACAATATCGTACGTTCTAACTATAATAGGGGAAGCGTTGCAGTTGATGACACTGAAGAAACTTCTGACAACACGTTTAATACGTTAGATGTTCAGTTAAGCAAATATGCAGAGCCGGAGTTTGCTCCTTACGTTTCTGTTAATAACACTTATACAAGCCCGTTGGCAAATGCCAATACTATGGAAAAAGAAAACCAAACGGTTGAAAAGCAACCAATTTATAACCCTTACGATAACCCGTACTATCAGCCAAAGGCAGATATTAAATGGGAGTTGGAAGTTGATGCTGATAAAATTGTTGGAGTTGTAAAAGACACTGGCGTAAAGCAAACTGTAGAGTTTTCTAACCAACAAGTTACTTTTACTTTAAATAGCCGTGGTGCGTTAATGACAGTTGCATTTGCGATTATAACACTTTTATTAACTACGTTTTTAATTATTAACACCGCAGCAATAGGGGCTAGCCAAAGCAACATTAAAGCGTATAAAGCAGAGATTGCAACTTTGGCAACTAGCATTGCTAATCTTGAAACAGAGCGTGGCATTGCAATGAATAATGCTGCACTAGAAGCAAAAGCAACCGACGCTGGCTTTACAAACGATGTTGGTTTAATTACAACTGTAACCGTTACAAGGCCACCAGTAACTCAAACTGGCAACCCAGACTATAGCACTAATTGGTTTAACGAAGTGGTAAAATTTATTAGTGGTATGTTCAATTGAAAATAAAATAAAGACTGCTGTAATATGCAGTTTTTATTTTTAATAAATATTGGTATGTATAATAACTATACTTTAAGGCGACGCGTTGTTGTTGCCTCGTGTTTAACTGGTTTGATTGCTGTTGTTCTTGTTGCGCGCCTTTTTTTTGTTCAGGTTGTAACAAGTAGACATTTGCAATTAGTGGCGGCAGAGCAGTGGTATAGAGATTTACCTTTAACTGCGGCGCGTGGAAATATTTACGACATTAACGGTAGGGTGTTAGCCGAGAGCGTTAACACCTTTAATGTATATGTGCGCCCTGTAAATGTAGAAAATTCAGCACACGTAACCCAACTATTAAGCAGTCTATTAAACTTAGATTATAACAAGTTATATGATAAAGTTACAAAGCGGACTGTGAGTGAGTGGTTAATTAAGATGCAAGTACAAAAGGATGTTGCTATGCGTATTATTAGTGCTAATCTAAAAGGCATTTATTTAGCAGAAAACACAACACGATATTATCCTTTTAACAGCCTTGCTAGCCAGATATTAGGCTACACAAGTATAGATGGTGTTGGGCAAGAAGGTGTGGAGAGTTTTTACAATAATATTTTAAAAGGTACTAACGGAAAGGCTATGACACAAGCAGACCTTAAAGGGCGCGAACTTGATAACACCCTTAGTTACTATATACCTAGCATCGCTGGAGTTGATATGACATTAAATATTGATTATGCTATCCAGAGTTTTTTACAGAGCGCGCTAACTAGTATGTATAACGATAACGCAGCAAAGCAAACTTGGGGAATGGTTTACGATAACACTACTGGCGCGGTTGTAGCACAGGCTACTTATCCTAACTATAACTTAAATGAGCTTCCGCGCGATAATTTAGGATGGTTAATTGAAGGTATTAAAAACCAGCCTGTTGTAACAGTTTTAGAGCCCGGCAGTACGTTTAAACTTTTAACGCTGGCAGCAGCAATTGAAGAAGGGCTAACAAATGAAGGCGAACTATTTAATTGCCCAGGTTTTAGAATTATTGATGGCGAACGTGTTAAATGCTGGAAGACTACAGGGCACGGCACTGTTACGCTTAGCGAAGGCGTTGCAAAAAGTTGTAACTGTGTGTTTATGGATTTAGGCGTAAGGCTAGGGGTAGATAGGTTTTATGCGTATATGCAAAAGTTTGGTGTTGGCACAAAAACGGGCATAGATTTTAGTGGCGAAAGTAGTGGGCTAGTTTTACCTAAGGAAACTGTGCGAACGGTAGATTTAGCCCGTATTGCATTTGGGCAGGCTGTGGCAGTAACCCCTGTGCAGTTGCAAAGTATTGCAGGTGCATTAGTGGGTGGTGGAGTGCTGTATACGCCTCAGGTTGCATCCAGTTTTCATAAAGATGGCAAAACAGTTAAAAATATTCAGCCTGTTATACGACAGCGCATTGTTAGTGAGCAAACAAGCAAACGCATTGCAGATATGACACGTGGTGCAGTTTTAGAAGGTAGTGGCAAAGGCAGTTATGTAGATGGATATTTTATTGGTGGCAAAACGGGTACTGCACAAAAGTATAATAAAGATGGACAAATTGATGTTGGCAAATATATAAGCAGTTATTTTGGCTATTGCGTTATTCAGGGAGCTTGCCAATATAGTGTGATGCTCTTCGTAGATGAGCCTAGGGCACAAGGCTATTATGGTGGTGTGGTTGCAGCGCCTTATGCTAAGCCAATATTTGAAAATATTTTCAGTTATAAACGTGTTGCGCCATCGCGTGAATTGCTTAACCACACACTTACTATTAAAAATATTAAATTGCCAAGTTTGGTTGGTTTAAGTGTGGAAGAAGCGGAAAAGATGTTGCAACAATTGGGGTTATTTGTGGAAATTGATGGAGATGGCAACAAGGCAAACGGGTGTATTCCTGCTGCGGGAAGTTTAGTGGCAAAAGGCGATGTTGTGGTTATTATGACTTAAATTCTAGATTTTTGTAGTATTTTGCATAACTGTAATTTAACTTTTAATTTTTAGTAGGCTTAGTTTATGAACTTAAAAAGTATAATAGAAAATTTGAATTGCAGTGTTGAAGGAAATGAAAACTTAGAAGTTTTGCATTTAACACATAATAGTAAGAATATTCAAAAGGGTAGTTTATATTTTTGTCTTGTTGGGGGGAGTGTAGATGGGCACTCCTTTGCTAGCGATGCAGTGGAAAGTGGTGCTGTAGGGGTTGTGTGTCAAAGGCCACTCAATTTAAAAACTACACAAATTATTGTAGAGAACTCGCGTAGCGCTATGGCAACAATTGCTAGTAATTTTTATGGCAACCCTAGTAATGATTTAAAACTTATTACAATTACTGGCACAAACGGTAAGACCACAATAAGTTATATTTTGCAACATATTTTAAAACAGGCTGGCTTTAACGTTGGTTTAATAGGCACAAGCGGAAATTACATTGGGGAAATAAAATTGCCATCTACACTTACAACGCCAGACCCTATTGAACTGCACGCGCTGTTTAGTAAAATGAAACAGGCGGGTGTGCAGATTGTTGTTATGGAAGCTTCGGCTCACGCAATTTATTTAAACAAACTAGAAGGTGTTGTTGCAGATGTTGGGATGTTCACCAATTTAAGCCAAGACCATTTAGATTTTTTTAATAGTTTTGAAGACTATGCTTTAGTAAAAGTTGGTTATTTTAATAGCAACAATTGTCGTGCTGTTGTAACCAATTTAGATGATATATACGGAAAACAGATTTTTGATAATAACCCGCTAATTAGTGTTGGGTACTCGTTAGAAAACCCAAGCGATAGTTTTGCTATGGACGTGGTGTTACGTGAAAATGGAAGCAGTTTTACGGCTAATATTTTAGATGATATTTTAAAAATAAATTTTGCTTTAAGTGGGCGTTTTAATGTTTACAACAGTTTAGCGGCAGCAACAGCTGCAAAAATTATTGGTGTGAGTGCTAAAGATATTGTTGATGGTATTGCCAATGTTGTAAGCGTTGATGGGCGGTTTAACACAATAGACTGCGGCAACTTTAGTGTTGTAATTGATTACGCTCACACACCTGATGGATTGGTTAATATTTTAAAAGCAATTAAAGAATATTGCACGGCACGCATTATAACGGTCTTTGGTTGTGGCGGTGACCGAGACAAAACTAAACGTTTTATAATGGGTAAGGTTGCAATGCAAAACAGTAGTTATGTAGTTGTGACAACAGATAACCCAAGGAGCGAGCGACCAGAAGATATTATCAGCCAAATTCTAGAAGGCGTGTTAAGTGTTAGTGATAAGCACTTTACTGCAATTACGCAAAGAGAGCAGGCAATTTGGAGTGCTATGAGAATGGCAAAAAAAGGCGATATTGTTTTGATTGCTGGCAAAGGTGCAGAAGACTATATTGAGGTTCATAACGTAAAACATCCGTTTAGTGATGCAGAGACAGTTAAAAAATGGTTGAGCAAAATACAGGTTGCAAAAGGAGTTGGCGGATGTTAATCACTGCTTTAATTGGCTTTGTAATTGCATTTCTAGTTGGCGTTATCTTTGCGCCAATTGTTTTATATTTCGCGCGAAGGCTAAAAGCTGGGCAGCCAATTTTGCATTATGTAGAAATGCATAGTGCCAAAAGTGGCACACCAACAATGGGCGGTATTTTATTTATAACAACAATTTTTTCTGTGGGGTTAATGAGTTTTAATGGCAGTAGTACTTTTGCGGTTGTTACGCTTGCCGCTATGGTGGCGTTTGGGGTAATAGGTTTTTTAGATGACTTTATAAAAATTAAATATAAGCAAAACTTAGGGCTTAGGGCTTATCAAAAAATTATTGGGCAGGGTGGAGTTGCCTTAATTTTAAGTTGGTTTGCTTACACTAATACAAACATTGGTACGGAAATTTTATTGCCATTTACAGCCACTACAGTTGATATAGGCTTGTTTATAATTCCATTAGTATTTATTGTTATAATTGCTGTTACTAACAGTGTAAACCTTACAGATGGCTTAGATGGGCTTGCAACAAGCACGGCAATTGCTTTTATTAGTGTTTTTGCAGTTATTGTGTTTATTATTAGCACCACTTTAGTAAACCCAATTTTGATAGAAAATTATAATAATATTATAATTTTATGCGCAATTAGTGTTGGTGCATTGTTAGCATTTTTAACAATTAATTGTTATAAGGCAAAAATATTTATGGGTGATACTGGTAGCTTAGCTCTTGGTGCTTTAATTGCCTGCATTTGCATTTTTACTAGGTTAACTTTAATTTTGCCATTTATTGGCATTATGTTTGTTGTTAGTAGTTTAAGCGTAATTTTGCAAGTGACTTATTTTAAATTAACAAAAGGTAAACGAATATTTTTAATGGCGCCGTTTCATCATCATCTAGAAAAAAAAGGTTACAACGAAAGCCGTGTTGTAAACCTTTATAGCACTGTTACATTTATTGTAGGAGCAGTAATTATTATTCTATATTTAATTTAAAACTAATACACATAGTTTATGGAAGGTTTAAAAAATAAAAACGTACTTGTGTATGGCGCAGGTAAAAGTGGCATTAGTGCTGTAAGGCTTTTATGTAAAAGTGGGGCTACTGCGTGGCTTTGGGATAACGCATTTAATGATGAGAATTGCCAAATTTGTAACGATGCAAAAACTCAACTGCTAGGACTAAATTGTGTGTTTTTAAAAGCAAAGGAAGATATCCCGTATAACATTATTGAGTTTGCTATTATTAACCCAGCAGTACCGCCATTTAAAATGCCAATACCAGTTATTAGTGAATTAGAGTTTGCAAGCACATTTATTAAAAAACCTATTATAGCAATTACTGGCACAAACGGTAAAACAACAGTTACAAAAACTATTGGGCATATTTTAGGTGTTGAGCAATATGGGAATATTGGAACGCCATTAAGTGATTTTAACAATGAGAAGTATTGTGTGTGTGAAGTTAGCAGTTTTCAGTTAGAAACCTGTACAAACTTTAAGCCAAAGATTTCTGTAATATTAAACATTGAGCAGGACCATTTAGATAGACATAATACTATGGAAGAATATAGTGCCATAAAGGCTTCTATTTTTAAAAATCAAAAAAGAAAGGAGTTTACAGTTTTAAACTATGATTGCATACGCACAAGAGAGTTAGCAAAAAAAGCCAAATGCCGAGTTATGTTTTTTAGCACACAGTATAGAGTTAGCGGTGTTTATGTTAGTGATGGAATTATTTATTTTAATAAAAAACAATTATTTAGTATTAAGGAATTAAACTTTGTTGGCGAGCACAACCTTAGTAATTTTTTAGCATCAATTTTAATCTGCTGTTTGCTTGGAATAAAGACAAAAAATATATTAGAAAAGTGCAAAACCTTTGTGGCAGAAAAACACCGTTTAGAATTAGTTAGCACAGTTCAGGGGATAGATTTTTATAACGATAGTAAAGCCACCAATATAGCAAGCGTGATGGCGGCAGTAAATAGTTTTGGTAATCGTGATATTAGGTTAATTATTGGTGGTATTACCAAGGGGCAGGAATTTAGTAACTTTCTAAGTAATTTACCTAAGACAGTTAAAACCATTGTAGTTATTGGGGAAGCTCGCCAGATTTTTACCAAACTAGCAGTGCAGGATGGGTGTGAGTTTTTACATCTAGCCGATAGTTTGCAGCGAGCCGTTGACATTTGCTATGAGAATGCACTCTACAGTGATGTTGTTTTATTAAGCCCTGCTTGCAGCAGTTTTGATATGTTTAAAAATTACAAACATAGAGGGGAGGTTTTTGTGGATGCTTGCAATAGAATTAAAGAAAACCAAAAAGACCAGTAAAAAGACTAAGCCTATTAAAACCAAAAAGCAAATTAATTATTTAGCATTTTACACTAGACTAGAAAAATATAAACCAAAATATTTAAGCCTTAGTTTATTGATTGCTGTTGTTGGAATTTCTGTTTTTGGTGTTTTAATGGTGTATAGCGCAAGCTTTTATGTTGCAGCAGAAAACTTTAATAATAGGTTTTATTTTTTTAACCGCCAGTTTTTGGGTTTTTGTTTAGCAATAGTTGCACTGGTTATATGTTATTTTATTGATTATAAAATTTTACAAAGACTTACAATACCAAGTGTTGTTGTTGCAACAATTGCTTTAGTGGCAGTATTTATTCCCGGCATTGGTGTTGAGCAACTTGGAGCAAAACGTTGGATAGGTTTTGGCTTATTTACTATTCAGGCAAGTGACATTGCAAAGTTTTGTTTTGTAATATTTTGTGCAGGCTTTTTGGCAAAAAATAATTTTAGGCTAAACAGTTTTTTAGGGCTTATTCCTATTTTGTTTGTGGGCGGTGGTTTTTGCCTTTTAATTATACTAGAACCAAATATGAGTATAACAGTATGCTTAGCGCTTATAATGGTTTTAATATTATTTTTAGGTGGAGCAAAATTAAAGCATTTATTAATTTTAGCGGCTCCATTAATTGCATTAATTCCTATTTTTATCATACTAGAGCCATATAGAATGTCGCGCCTTGTTGCGTTTTTAGACCCTTGGGCAAACCCTAAGGATGAAGGCTTTCAGTTAATTCAAAGCTTGTATGCCTTAGGCAGTGGTGGCTGGTTTGGCGTTGGATATTTGCAGAGTAGACAAAAATATTTATTTTTACCATTTAGCGAGAGCGATTTTATATTTAGCATAATTGGCGAAGAGTTTGGTTTTATTGGAGCCAGTGTGGTTATTTTAATTTTTTGCTACGTTATCTTTAAGTGCTTTAGTATTGGGCTAAAATGCCAAGACCGTTTTGGTACATACCTTTGCTTAGGAGTAGGGTGCGTAATAATGATACAGACTTTTGTTAACTTGGCCGTTGTAACAGGGAGCATTCCGCCCACGGGGCTACCTTTGCCGTTTATTAGTTTTGGCGGAACAAGTTTACTAGTTTTTATGGCGGCGATTGGAATTGTTTTAAACGTTGAAAAAAATAACCGAAAAAACACAAATTTGAAAACTGTTACATAGATTAAAGTAACGTAACGTGGGGGATTAAATTTATGAGTAAAATAAAAATTGTTGGTGGCAATTCTTTAAATGGGAATTTAAGAATTGATAGTAGTAAAAATGCTTGCTTGCCAATTTTTGCGGCGTGTGTTTTAGTTAAGGGCAAGTGCACTATTAATAATGTGCCTAAAATCACCGATATTGAAAATATGTTAAAAATAATTGCTAACCTTGGCGCAATTGTTAAATGGCATAATGGCAGTGTTAGTTTAGATTGCACTAATATAATAAATTATGAAGTTAGTGGCGAAGTTGCAAAACAAATTCGTGGCAGCATATTTTTGTTGGGTAGTATTTTAGGTAGGCTTAAAAAAGCAAAGTTTGCTTTCCCTGGAGGATGTTCTATAGGTACACGACCAATAGATTTGCACATTAACGGCCTGCGTGGTTTAGGTGTTAAGATAAATGAGCGCGGTGGGTTTATAACTTGCAATGGTAAAGGTTTAACAGGCGGAACTGTTGCGCTAGACTTTCCAAGTGTTGGGGCTACCGAAAATTTAATTTTGGCTGCTGTTTGTGCTAAGGGTTGTACTAAAATTATTAATGCAGCAGCAGAGCCAGAGATTTGCGACTTAGTTAATTTTTTAAATAAGTGCGGCGCAAAGATATATGGAGCGGGTAGTAGCGAGATTCATATACAAGGCGTTAATGCACTTGTTGGGTGCGAATACACCCCAATTGGCGACCGTATTATTGCAGGGACATATATGATTGCAGTTGCAATGACCGGTGGGCAAGTAGAGTTTAGCAATGTTAATTTTCTGCACAACCAAAATCTTATACTCAAGCTAGAAAGGTTAGGATGCACTTTTGCAACCTATAGTGATAAGATTAAAATGGTGGCAAGTGGTAAATTACAGTCTATTGGAAATATTCAAACATCGCCTTATCCTGGCTTTGCTACCGATTTACAAAGTCAACTTGTGTCGTTGCTTAGTATAAGCCGTGGCACTAGCATTGTAACAGAGAACTTATTTGAAAGCCGATTCAAGTTTGTGCCTGAGTTAAATAAGATGGGCGCAAAAATTACGGTTAGCGCAAAGACAGCAATTGTTAACGGTGTGGATACTTTAGTTGGTGCAACCGTTTCTGCCGAAGACTTGCGCGGTGGTGCGGCACTGGTGCTGGCGGGCTTAGTTGCACACGGCACAACAATTGTGGAAAATGCCGAGCATATTTTACGTGGCTACGCCAAGATTGATGCCGATTTAAGTGCGCTCGGTGCAAACATAATAAAGTTAGATTAAATAGATTTTGCTTGCTATATAATGCCTTTTAATGTTAAAATTTAGTGTGAAAAAACGGCTTGCAATTGTTCTTTGTATTTTGGCATTTCTTGGCTTTGTTGCCATTATTGGCAGTACTGTATTTAGAGTGCAACACATTAGCGTTGTGTTTGCAGATGAAGCCGAAGAGATTAATCAGCAAGAAGTTAGGGCACATTTAGAAGCAACTGCTAGTTACTTAAAAGACAAAAGCATTTTCACTGTAAACTTTTTTAAACTAGAAGATGATATTCAAGCTGCAAACCTGCGCATTAAGTGCACTAATATAGAAACATTTTTTCCTAACCGCATTAAAATAACTGTTCGCGAACGTTATGCCGTTTATTATTTTGAGTATGCAAGTAAGTTTTATATAACCGATAGCAACCTGCACATTATTAATGAATTAACTGCGCTAGAGTTTTCAAATTATGATGTAGAAGTTAGTAAACTACAAATCGATACCGATTTAACCGATGCTCCTGTTGTTGGCGGTGTTTTGCAAATTGGTGAGACTAATATTAGTGCTATTCGTGGGCTATCGCGTTATTATGATATTAACCGCTTAAATGAAGATGCTATGCGCGAGCGTGTTAAAAATATTATTATTGATAGTAACAATATGTATGTTCAAACAAATTTTACAACTGTAATTCAAGTTGATGATGCGGGAACCGACACTGTTTTAAAAACAACGCTAGCGTACAGGGCATTATCTGAGAGTGCAGTGAAGCCTAAAAAGATTTGGGTTTTCTTTGATAGTAATGAGAACTCAATTAAAGCACACACTATTTGGGAGTAAGGGTATGGGACAAAAGCAAAAGATTGTTAGTGTAGTTTATTTTGGGTCTAGCCGCATTAGTGTGCTTATTGGTGTTAGGGGCGCAAATAATAGCCTTGTTGTTAAGGGGCGTGGCACCGTAGAATACGCAGGTTATATGGATGGCGAGTTTTTAGAACTAGACAACTTAAAATATGCTCTTGGCACTGCAATTGATATTGCGGAAAAAAACTGTGCATTAAAGATTGATAAATTATATGTAGGCGTGCCTGCAGATTTTAGTGTTGTGCATACTGGTAAGGCAGAGTATAATTTTATGCGCGATACCCGCATTAACAAAACTCATACAGAAAATATTTTAAAACAAATAAATTTAAACGGTTTTGCTCAAACTCATACGCTTATTAATCGTAGCCCAATTTATTACAATGTTAACGGTGGGCGCAAAATTATTAACCCAGTAGGTAGTGTGGGCATTAATCTAAGTGTTTTATGCAGTTTTATTTTTGCAGAGAAACAGTTTATTAAAACGGTTAAAGATGTTTTGTTTGCTTTAGGCATTGCAAAACTACACTTTGCAAGTGTGCCATTAGCGCTTAGTTTGTTTTTGTTGCCAGAGAATGTGCGAGATAACGGTGCATTGTTTTTACACTCTGGGCTACTAACTACAAGTGTGTTTGTTGTTTCGGGCGATGGTTTAATTAATCTAAAGAGTATTGGCAGTGGTAAAGGCTATATAGTTAGCGACCTTATGGAGATTTTAGAAGTAAATTATAATATGGCAAAAAATATTTTAGAAGAAGCAGCACTCAGCATAGAAACTAAGCCAAGCGATAATTATGTTATTTTTAATGGCGAAGAGCCAGTAAAATTTGAAGCTAGTTACGTAAACGATATTATAAAGGCAAGACTAGAGATGATTGCAGAAAACATTCAAAGCACAATATTAGGTTTAGATAAAGAATACTTATCACTTCCAATCTATATTGCGGGTGGCGAAATTGATGCGGTTAACGGTGGGCGCGATTATTTGGCAAAATGTTTGGGCGTTAATATTTATTTAGCCAAAAACATATTTACAAAAGCCGGCGATGTGGCGGCCAACAGTTTATTAGATTTAGCCCTTTTAACAGAGAAGTAAATTTAAAAAAGTAAGTTAATTTATTTGTCAATTTTGGCATTAAGTGTTATATTAAAGGGTAATATTTCAACAAAAGTAGGAGCGT
>Ga0123356_10003963_pt1 | contig 15389 bp, 9 predicted proteins | sample TergutEmb28metaG_2_FD_92546 | JGI IMG/M metagenome (GOLD analysis project Ga0123356, IMG submission 92546) | Embiratermes neotenicus P3 segment gut microbial communities from Petit-Saut dam, French Guiana - Emb289 P3 | ecosystem: Host-associated > Arthropoda: Insects > Digestive system > Gut ... | reverse complement strand
TCCAGTCGGTAACATCCTGTTACCTCCTTCCAGACCGCCTGCGTGCCTTTCGCCGCCTCCTTGCGGCTCAACCCCTCAAAGGCTTGCGCCTTTTCGAGGCACGGCACTTCGGGAGTTCAAATCCTCCAAGTTATTTGCTTTTTGTTTATTTAATAAAAGTGAAAAGTTAAATTAGTTTTTAATGATACATTCCCCAGGGAAGATTTGAACTCCCACAAGCAGATCCAGAGACTGCCGTGCTACCATTACACAACCGGGGATCGTGTACTTTTTCAGGTACACTAAAATCCTATAAAATCTATCGAATTTTGTCAAGTGATTTGTCTTTATTTGTCTTTAATAAAACGTTTTAATATCTGATCCAACTCGTATGAGTCTATCGGCTTGGCGATAAAAGCGTTAAACCCGTTTGCCAAAAACATTTCCTCCTGCCCTACGACGGCATTTGCTGTAAAAGCTACAATAGGGTTCGTATAACCTGTTTTACGTATGATTTCTGTTGCTTCTATACCGCCCATTTTGGGCATCATATGATCCATGAATATAATATCGTATACTTCGTTATTTTTGATTTTTTCGATAGCTTCAAATCCGCTGTTTATTGTCTCGATTTGCAGACCGTATGGCTGCATCAGCCCTTGCGCGACGTACAAATTCGTATCAACATCATCAACAATCAAAACCCTGCCGTTAGGCATTTGCTTATGTTCAATTTTTGTCATTTTTGGAACTAATTTGTTGCGAAAACTAAATCTCCTAAGCTCTTCGACAATGTCGGCGCCGCATACTCTGTCGCCGTAGTTTTTCTGCGGTAGTCGAACAGTAACCGTAGTGCCTTTTCCTGCTTCGCTTTCTACGTTTATTTCACCTTTCATCATATTAACGAGGTGCTTGGTAATGTTCATCCCTAAACCTGCGCCCGTGATATTACGGTTTTCTTCAATATTAAACCGTTCGTAAGCGTCAAAAAGCTTGTTAAGCTGAGATTGGGTCATCCCTTGCCCGGTGTCGCTTACTTGCAAAATGAGTGTCACTGAATCGCTGTTTTCTCCGGGTTCGATAGAAACCGACGGTTCGGCGGATACCGACATTACAATTTCGCCTGTTTCTGTGTATTTGTAGGCGTTAGAAAGCAAATTGCTGAGGATTTGTTTTATGCGCAGTTCATCGCCGAACAATATGTACGGTGTTTCTTTATCCACATTCACGATAAAATTAAGCGATTTTGTTTTAAACCACAGGCGGTTTAGTTGTACAGTGTCATTGATTAGGTTCGGAAGCTCGTATAACTTTGGAGTGATTTCCAGCTTACCCGCTTCAATTTTGGATAGGTCAAGAATGTCGTTGATGATATTTAAAAGTAAATCGCCAGATTCATATATCCGGCGGAACGCCTGCGCGGATTCTTCCTTAAGCGAACTGTCTTGAAGCTGTATTTCGGCGATTCCCAGAATCGCATTCATGGGTGTGCGGATTTCATGCGACATATTTGAGAGAAACCGGCTTTTGGACAAACTATCATTAGCGCTCTGAATAGCTTTTTTGTTGTATGAGCGTATGCCGAAGAATCCTGACAGAATCGAAACAAACAATGAAAACATCAATACAAATTCCATAACCCTTATATTATTCCGCATACTTATAAGGGTTTCATCACTTATATCAACTCCGGCTGCGTAATAAACCGTGCTGTCATTGTTGAATATCGGCACAACGGCAGAAAGAAGGCCGTCCCAAGATTTGGTATATTCGCCAAGTTCTGTTGACCAGCTTTTTCCTGCTTCAATTTTAAGAACAGCATCAGCAGTAAATGGGTCATCTTCAATCGCAAAAAAGAGGTTGGGCGTTACCATATATTCTTCGTCATCATCGTTATCAATAATGTATTGAATATGATCACCACCATCATAGCGCCAATAGTATACATATAAGATCGAGGTTTCTTCTGCAAACCGCTTAAGCCTTGTTCGTATTTCTTCCCATTCGGGTCTTTCCATATCTTCTGCCGTATGGAACAAATCCAACTCTTCTATCGTAAGATAAACCGAAGCGCGCTGAGCCGCAACTAGTAAATGGTTTTGGATGCTGTCTATTCTTTCTTTTTCTATATTTTTTATAAAAAAAGAAAATATCACAGCGACTATTAACAAAACTATCGAAGATAAAAAAAACAATACATATACAAAAGAGAACTTATGGTTTGCCTTTTTTATATCCTTCTTCATAATCTCAACCCGCCTATTTTATTTTTTTTCAGCTCCATATTTCTTATTCTTTAAAAAATCAACTTTTTTATTTACGATTTTTAATTTATCAAGAGGTTTACCGCTTTTTATAAATTTTGTCACTAGCTGGTCTAATATATGCGAGTCTATCGGTTTTGCAATAAAAGCATCAAAACCGTTTGCCAAAAACATTTCTTCCTGCCCCAAAACGGCGTTGGCTGTCAGTGCTACTATCGGGGTTCGCGTACGCAAATTCCCATTGTTGCATTGCTCTGCTTCCCATTCACGTATTAGTTTTGTCGCTTTTATTCCGTCCATAACAGGCATCATATGGTCCATAAAAATAATATCGTAGTGAATGCCATTCTTGATTTTTTCAACGGCTTCCAATCCGTTTTCGGCGGTTTCGACATTTAACCCATATGGTTTTAGCATTTCTTGAACGATTAGCAAATTAATATTTATATCGTCTACGATCAAAACCCTGCAGTCGGATATTTGTTCATAATTAATTTCCGGCATTTTTGAAACAAGTTCCTTATTAAAACTAAAGGTCTGCAGCTTTTTTACTATATCACTGCCGCATATTTCCAAACCGCATTTCTTTTGCGGCAGAGAAACTGTGAACACTGAGCCTTTACCGACTTCGCTTTCTGCGTTTATTTCGCCGTTCATTGCAGTTATGAGACGTTTTGTAATATTCATTCCTAAACCCGTGCCGGCAATACCGCTGTTTACATCAAGGTTAAACCGCGTATAAGCGTCGTAAAGACTGTTAAGCTGTTCCTCGTTCATGCCCTGTCCTGTGTCGCTTATTTTAACGTTGAGTCTCACAGTTTCGTCGTCTTGTGTATCAACTGCAGCTGAAAAACAGATTTCACCTGAGTCCGTGTATTTGTAGGCATTGGAAAGCAGATTGTTAAGTATTTGTTTGATATGCAATTCATCGCCGATTAACTCAACGGGCATATTTTCGTCAACTGCGAGCTTCAATTCAATCGGTTTACTGCTATATCGCAGGCGGTTCATTTGCACTACACTGTTTATCATGTTCGGAACACTGTATTGAGTGTGAGCGATCTCCAGTTTGCCTGCATCAATTTGAGAAAAATCAAGGATATCGTTAATAATATTCAATAGCAGGCTGCCCGATTCATGTATTTTTACAAACCCATTTTTTACTTCTTCACAAAGATCATTATTACGCAGCCGGATCTCCGCAATGCCGAGAATCGCGTTCATCGGAGTTCGTATTTCGTGGCTCATTTGAGAGAGGAATATACTCTTTGCCTGACTGCTATGCGTTAACTGCTCGGCTTTTTCCTGTATTTCATCCATCAGTTTTTTAAATTCGCGTTCTGTATGTTTGACGATTCTTTTTACAAAAAAAAGTGCCGCGACAGTAAAAAAAGCGCCTAAAAATAATGTGAAAATTATAGACATCCGCCTAACGTGGATAATTGAATGGTAAAGATGTTCAGAATCATAATCTATCCCAATGACACCGACAACGTTTCCTTCATGATCATGGAAAGGGAAAGACATCGAAAATAAATATCCGTAATCCGTAACCATAATTCCGTCGCTGGTTATTATTTCGTTATTCATGTTCCGATCTAAATCTTCGAGGTATTCGTCTTCTACAGGCATACCCGCATAAGAAAAATTTTCATCGTTCTTATCCAAACCGTCAATCAAATAAATATATTCGTTTTTTTCGTTTAACTTTATAGTATATAAAAACTTGGCATTCGCTATGCGCCTGATTTCATCTAACTGCCTATGCGTGTTAATATAAAGCTCGCTTTGCTGATCTTCAATTGTGTTTATTTCTGTAAATATGCGTATATCAATCGCAGCTTCCGCATATTTATGAAGGTTCATAGCGTCTTGCTTAAGATCATCCATTGCTAATGAATAAAATTGAGTGTAATTTATAATATAAATACCGATAGATGCAATTACAGCGACAAAAAGCAGCATTAATCCAATTTTATTTTCTAGATTTTTCCATACTCTTTTGGTCATTTAAAAAATCCTCATACGCTATTTTAAGTATTTCCGAAGCTTCTCAATTACCCTGTCAATATCAAGCGGTTTTCCGAGATGATCATCCATACCTGCGTTTAGGCATTCTTCTATGTCGCTTTTAAAGACATTCGCGGTTAATGCTATTATCGGAACTCCCCTTGGTCGTTCCGATAATTTAGGAGTTTGCTGCGCAAACTCCACACTTTCATCTGCAAGCGGATACCTATTATCGCTGCTACTTTCATTTGCATGCGAATTCATATTATTGTGCTTCTCTTCAAATTCTCTTATGCGGCGGGTTGCTTCATATCCGTTCATTACCGGCATTTGTACATCCATAAAAATTATATCATAGATTTCCGGGTCAGCCTCTACCATTTTAATTGCTTCATCGCCGTTTTCGGCGCAGTCAATCGAAATCCCGGTATCTTCTAACAGAGCGATTAGGATTTCACGATTAATTTCTACGTCTTCGGCAACCAGCAGATTTTTTCCTTCAAACTCACCCTTGCTGACATTTTTATTTTTATTAATTTCATCAGATATACCCAAGCCTTCGTTTACGCAGGACTCTGTTTCTCTATTTTCGCTGAGCTGCGCTGTGCAGCGTTGTGCTTTTATTGTAAATGTAAATTTCGCGCCTTTGCCTAGCTGCGATTCAAACCAAATTCTTCCGTCCATAAATTCGATGATATGTTTAGATATAGAAAGACCAAGACCTGTTCCGCCGTACTGCCGGCTTGTTCCGCTATCCGCCTGCTCAAACGCGGAGAATAGTTTTTCTTGTTTTTCCGGGGATATGCCGATCCCTGAGTCAGTTACCGCAATACGCAATTCACAAATTCCGTTTTCTTCATTTAACAAAGCCGCCTCAAGGTTAATTTCTCCGTTTTCCGGCGTAAATTTTACTGCGTTAGCAAGCAGATTTGTGATAACCTGCGCTAAACGCTGGTCATCTCCAATTAAAAATCGAGGAATATTACTGTCAATATTCAAGGTTAACCGCTGTTGCTTTTCATCGATTCTAAAATTTATAACTGTAAGTACTTTTTGCAGCATTCTTTCAAAACTGAATTCTATTGGAGATAATTCAAGTTTGTTCGCTTCGATTTTTGCCATGTCAAGTACGTCGTTAATTACACCTAACAGGTGGGATGATGCGTCTCCAATCTTGTTCAGCGCATGGTTTTTTTGCATCACGTCATTAGCTTTTTTTCCTATTATTGTCATACCGATAATAGCGTTCATTGGAGTGCGCATTTCGTGGCTCATGTTAGAAAGAAAGTTACTTTTTGACTTACTTGCAACTTCGGCTTCCTGCCGCAATATATCCATTTCTTCCCGGGCTTTCATTAACTCTTTTTCACGGTTACGCATTTCGGTCATATCATAGGCGTAAGCAATTAATGCAAATGCGTTTTCGTAGGGAATCCTTATAAATTCAACCAATAAGTTTTTAGTTTTACCGCCTATATATATTTCTGTTTCAACTCTGTCATATCCTTCTTTAACGGCTTTTATCAGCCTATCAGATAATGGTATCGAAACACGGCCGTCCGGCTGAATTTCCGGCAGGCTTTTTGTAAAGCGTTCAAAAAACCCAGAAATAAATTCTTCTTTTGTCTTAAAGCCCATAAATTGCAAAGCGGCAGGATTACAGTCTACTACATTAAAATTGCTGTCAAATAATGCGTTGATTTGCGGATTTGCCTCAAATATAGTTGACGCTGTTTTTTTAGTTTTATTATTAATGATTAATTGAATAATTAACATTAACATCAGCAATAAAAGGAAAATAGCAGATACAAAAACAATCAAAGTGCGCTGGTTTGCATGACGTGATTGTTCTTCTGCAAGAATTCTTGAATAATCAAATGAACGATTAGTCCATTCATTAGAAATCCTTTCGGTATTTATATAACTAATAGTTTTATCAATAATAGAGCACAGAATAACTTCGTTTTTATTTAGTCCAAAAAATGTATCGTTAAAAAAAGGAAAAGTGTAATTGGCTTTATATCCCGGTTTTTCACGGTAATTTTGCTGATAATATAAGATATATCCAAGATTAAAAAACAGTTCTATCTCGTTTTTTTCCAAAGCTTCCAGAGCATCATCCTGAGAATCATACAACCTTACATTAGGATTATTTGGAAACCATTGTTCATACAACTGACGGGTTGCGCACCAACTAACGACTCCGACAGCCGCTTGTCCAATCTGATATAATCCCATGTTAGAATTTTCTATTTTAGAAAAAAAAGCGTAAGGCGTCGAAAAAAACGGAGTTTGCGGCCATATAAAATATTCTTTTCGTTCTTCTGTAATTATTAAATCAGAAATCAATGCTGCATTTCCACTCCTGAGTAATTCGAGTATCTCTCCCCATGACGCATCTTTATTATTGATAGGCTCAAATTCAATTCCTGTTAATCTGGATATTTCCATTAAAACATCAATTGAAATCCCCTGAAATTCTCCTTCATTAGAATTATAAAAACTTACAGGATATGTATCAGTCCCCAAAACTATTGGAATCTTAGCGGACAAATTGTCTATGTACATTTTTTCTTCATTAGAAAATGAATTATATAGAACGTTTCGGTTATATCTATCGCTGCCGGTACGATATAATTCATAAAGTGTGTTAATTCCGCCTGAGGCGATATATTTATTTAATGCCGATATAATCGGTTCATAAGCAGCGTCTGCGGTAGTTAATGCAATAGGAGTGTATGCCAAGGGAAGCAGTTCTTGAACATGTGTAAGGTTTACAGCTCCGCCAAAATCGTAATTTACTCCCAGTGGGCGATGTGCTATTGGGTCGGACATGTAATATTTATTTTGCCGTTCTTCTGTAATTCCAAACTCACTTGTAAAGTCAATTGATTTATTTTCTATACCGGTTAACAAGGAATCCCAATCATGAAATTTCAATATAAATGGAATCTCAAAAAGGTCTGACAAAAGCTCGCAGAGCATTGGCGAAAATCCGGCATATTCGCCGTCAGGAAGTATGAATCCTTCGGCTGAGAGTAATTTCCCAAGAGAAAAACTCTGTCGTGATAACTTGAGAGCTTCTATCGCAGATATTTCACTTTCTGTAATTTCCGGAATATCGCGGAATGACAAGATATTATTTTTCTCAGACGCCGAGCTGTCTGATTCATTTACACAGCCAAAAACTCCCAATATAATAGTACAAAGAAGAAGAAAAACCTTAAATGAATTAAATATCCTTTTTAACATTTTGATTAACCCTCAGATAGTAAATTATTTTAATGTTGTCCGCAATAAAAAAGTTTTCATTTTTCTTTTAATTTCTTGTTCATTATTATCAAATTTTACTACAATAAGCGTGACAAACCTGTACCTAACAAAAATATGATTGATACTATGGTCATCAGTAACTTTTTGGCAGCCGGATATTGTGTTCTTAAAAATTATGCATTCCGGGCATTATTTTCTAGCTCTTCTTTAATCGCAGAATAAATCCTATCGCTCAGAATCTGCTTTTTATCTTCGGATGGCAGATTCGCGGTTTCTATAAGCGGAAGAAAAGAAATATTTACAGGGACACTGCAAACCCGCTTATTTTTTTCTAAGACTTCGTAACTGCCTTCTATAGCGATAGGAACTATCGGCGCTTCTGCCATAGTCGCAAGCTTAAGCGAACCGGGATGAAACGGAAGCAGTCCCCTGCCCTTTGAACGATGACCTTCCGGAAAAATAATCATCGCGCCGCCGGCTCTAATTCGCTGAGCTCCCTCATTGATTGTACGAATTGCTTTTCTTACATTGGTTCTGTCAATAAAAAGCCCTCCAAGCAGGAAAATCCAAATATTTAAAAAAGGTACTAAGAGAAGCTCTTTTTTTGCTACAAAGCCGAATGGACGGCCGCAGTATGCAAGCAGAAGCAAGATGTCAAAATAACCGCAGTGGTTGCTGACAAAGCAAACGGGTGTTTTTCGGGGTATATTTTCCCTTCCTTTAACAGTTATTTTACATCTGGCGATGAATATTAAAGATCTTGCCCAGCCCTGAGCAAGCTTGTAAATAACAACTTTCATTGCTTTGCGCAGACCTAACAGGAAAAAAATGCCGGCTAAAAAGCCGATAGGGATAAGCAAGATCATTGCAATGACCAAATAAATAAAACTTAAAGTGGTTTTTATCATAATCCTTATTATTGAATATATTAACAAAAAAAGCAATGATGTTGACTTTTTTTTGCTCCTGTTACATTATAAAAAAATGAAAACAGATATCGAAATAGCGCAGTCTGTATACCCCGAACGCGCGCTTCATATAAAAAATGTAGCCGAAAAAGCCGGTATCCCCGAAGGATTTATCGATTATTACGGGAATTACAAGGCAAAAATAGATATAAATTTCCTTGCTAAAAATAAGGAAAAGAAAGACGGCAGGCTTATTCTTGTAACTGCTATTAATCCTACTCCTGCGGGAGAAGGTAAAACTACCACAACAGTTGGAGTCGCGGACAGTCTCTCTTTGATCGGAAAAAAAACTATGGTTGCTTTAAGAGAACCGTCACTGGGACCTGTTTTCGGCGTTAAAGGCGGAGCTGCAGGCGGCGGCTGGGCGCAGGTCATCCCTATGGAAGATATTAACCTTCATTTTACCGGAGATTTTAACGCTATCGGAGCCGCAAATAATCTGTTAGCTGCAATGATAGATAATCATATTTTTCAGGGTAATAAATTAAATATCGATACGCGTAAAATTGTTTGGCGCAGATGCGTTGATATGAACGACCGTCAGCTCCGCTTTGTGACAAACGGACTTGGCGGCAGAATAAACGGCTCTCCCCGCGAAGACGGTTTTGACATTACAGCCGCATCAGAAATAATGGCTATTTTATGTCTTGCTTCTGATATTGATGATCTAAAAGAAAGACTTGGACGCATTATTGTCGGTTATACTTACGGCAAACAGAGCGAAGAACGTCCTGTCACTGCCGCTCAGCTTAATTCTCAGGGAGCGATGGCTGCTCTTCTTAAAGACGCGTTAAAACCAAATCTTGTGCAGACATTAAAAGGAACTCCTGCTTTTATTCATGGGGGTCCTTTTGCAAATATCGCTCATGGGTGCAACTCGGTAATCGCTACTCGAATGGCTCTAAAGTGCGCTGATTATGTTGTAACAGAAGCGGGTTTTGGAGCGGATTTAGGAGCAGAAAAGTTTTTGGATATTAAATGCCGTTTTGCAGGTTTAAAACCTTCGGCAGTCATTATAGTTGCGACAGTACGCGCGCTTAAATCTCACGGCGGAGCAAAAAAAACAGAACTTGACAAAGAAAATCTTACCGCGCTGGAAAAAGGCATGCCAAATCTTTTACAGCACGTTGAAAATATTACCAAGGTTTATAAACTTCCCGCAGTTGTCGCTATTAACGCTTTTCCTAAAGATACAAAAGCAGAACTAGATTTTATAGAAAAAAAATGCGGCGAGCTTGGCGTTAATGCCGCTGTATCAGAAGTTTGGGCAAAAGGCGCAGAAGGCGGAGTTCAGCTCGCTAATGAAGTAGTACGCCTTTGCGAAGAACCAAACAGCTTTGAGTTTTCTTATGATATAAATCTTTCTATAACAGAAAAAATAGAAGCTATCGCAAAAAATATTTACCGCGCTGACGGTGTTGTTATTTTGTATAACGCTCAAAAACAGATTAGCCAGCTTGAGAAACTTGGCTTTGATAAAGTTCCAATATGCATGGCAAAAACTCAATACAGTTTTTCTGATGACGCTTCCCTTTTGGGCGCTCCTAAAGGATTTAAACTAACTGTCAGAGAAATAAAAATATCAGCAGGAGCGGGTTTTATTGTAGCTTTTACGGGAGAAATAATGACAATGCCCGGGCTCCCTCCTGTTCCTTCTGCAGAATTAATTGATATTAACAGCGAAGGAAAAATCTCAGGGTTATTTTAATTTAAAATAATAATCTAATCGAATGCCACAGGCGTTTAAAGAAATTCCCTTTTTCTACACCGGCTGCTGTTACAAGAGGCGCGCGGCTCAATTCTCCGTATTCATCAGAAATATAGATATATCCTGCAAAATGCCCCTGAGGCAGCGGAGCGATTAACGGCTGTAAAATTACAACTTCGAATTTTAATGTATCGGCGCGGCTGATATGAGAAGTAAAATCGGCAGACTGTTCTAGTTTAAGTTCTACCGTGTTGGTTTTTCCTTTCCAGACAGGAGCCTTTTCTATATGATTAATTTGCGGTCTTACTGTTTTAAAATTATCAAATGCCCACGATAGAATATTAATTCCATCAGTGTCCCTGATTCTGCTTCCTCCGCGCCCTGATGGAGCTCCGAGAAGAACAAGAATAAAACGTGTATTATTTCTTTCTGCGGTAAGAGCGATATTGTAACCGGATTCGTTAATAAATCCTGTTTTAAGACCGTCAACACCGCTGAATAATCTTAAAAGATTGTTCCGGTTCTCCTGGACAATTGTATTCGGATTATTCCTGTTTCTTTGCGTTACATTTTCTGCCGCGGGGTATGCAAACGTTGTAACAGAGTGAAAATCCTTAAGGCTGTTTGGATGCATTAATAAATACTGACGGCAAAAAGACGCAAACTCCGCAGCCGTGGTCATGTTTAAACCGGAAATCCCCGATGATTCTGTAAATCTTGTAACGCTAAGATCCATATTTCTTGCTTCATCTGTCATTATATCCGCAAAACTTTTCATGTTAGGCGCAAAGCGTAGAGCAAGGGCTACTGCCGCATCATTCCCGGAAGAAACCGCAAGACCAAGAAGTATTTCGCGTAACGTCACAGTCTGCCCTGGTTCAAGAAACATTAAACTCGATCTCCAAGGCTGATTCCTCGCCCAGCTTTCTGCAGTTACAGGAATTAATTCATCATAAGACGCTCTGCCCTCTTTTATTGCTTTCATTGCGACATGCATTGTCATAAGTTTTGCAAGCGAAGCAGGTGGGATTTCTTCGTTTGGGTTTTTATAGTAAAGAATCGTACCTGTAGCGGCGTCGATTAAAACTGCCGCTCTTGATGTAATAGACGGACCGCTGTAAAGATACGGTTCCAGCTCAGGCGTAGGATAAAAAACCTGCGCATTTACATTGTTTACAGCGAAAAAATAAATAAAAATTAAAACTAAAATAATAGTTTTTTTAATAATAGTTTTTTTTATTAATATCATTTAAAACTCTGCCTGACCTGCCGCGCGAGGAAACGGAATAACATCTCTGATATTTGCCATGCCGCAGACATATTGAATAAGCCTTTCAAAACCGAGTCCAAATCCAGAATGCGGCACTGACCCGTAGCGGCGAAGATCCAGATACCACCAATAATCCTGCGGCTCTATGTTCATCTCTGCCATCCGCGCCATTAGCTTATTCAAATCGTCTTCGCGCTGGGAGCCGCCGATTATTTCGCCTAACCTAGGAACAAGCACATCCATCGCGCGGACTGTTTTGCCGTCATCGTTTAACTTCATATAAAACGCTTTTATTTCTTTTGGGTAATCTGTAACAATCACAGGACCGCCTGCGGTTTTTTCTGTCAAAAACTTTTCGTGCTCACTTTGCAAATCGCAGCCCCAGCGCGGTTCAAATTCAAAAAGTCCTTTATTGGCAGAATGAGCCTTTTCGAGTTCTTTTACCGCGTCTGTATATGTAATATGCGAAAACTTCGCAGCTGCTACATTTTTAAGATTTTCTATTATGCCTTTTTCTACATATTCATCAAAAAACGCAAGTTCGTCAGGGCATTCTTCCAGAACAGAATTAAACATGTACTTTAAGAAATCTTCGGCAAGCTCCATATTTTCTTCCAGCCCTGCAAAAGCCGCTTCCGGCTCTACCATCCAAAACTCCGCAAGGTGACGGGCTGTATTGGAGTTTTCCGCGCGGAAGGTTGGTCCAAAAGTATAAACACGCGAAATCGCCGCCGCATAAGTTTCCGCTTCTAACTGCCCGGAAACTGTTAAAAAAGTTTTCTTGCCGAAAAACTCTTTTGGATCAGGCGTCGAAACACTAAACATCGCGCCTGCGCCTTCGCAGTCTCCAGATGTAATAATCGGCGTGTGAAGATAATGAAAATCTCTTTCTATAAAGTAGCGGTGCACTGCAAACGCCAAACGGCTTCTTAACCGCGCGACTGCCCCGAATGTATTTGTCCGCGGGCGAAGGTGCGCGATCTCTCTTAAAAATTCAAGAGAATGCCGTTTTTTCTGAAGCGGATAACCTTGAATATCTCCAATAGTCTCTGCAGGCGCTTCGCCGAACACAAAAAGCTCTGATGCGGCAACTTCTACTGCCTGCCCGCAAGCGGGAGAGGAAATCAGCTTTCCTTTAATTTTAACCGAAGCGCCTGTGGTCAGCGAATCGAGCAAAGCTTCTGTCTTGCCGTTAAGACCTGCACTGCGGTCAAATGTGCATTGAATCCCGTCAAAACAGGAGCCGTCGTATACTTCAATAAAAATGAGATTCTTTGTATCCCTCTTTGTTCTCACCCAGCCGTGAACTTCGGTATCTTGGGATTGAGGAGCTTCTTTTAATAAATATTTAATCAATTTCGGCAGCACGACCCATTATATAATTTCGAATTAATTCTGCCTAGCTGTTGACAATAAACAATATTTTATTACAATAAAGCAGGCGGGGAATCAATATGGACAAAGACGAAATTGTAGAACTCATCAAAGACGGTTCCCTTGATATATCAAAAATGAAAATGCTTCTCTCCGGCATGAATACCGTAGACATTGCCGAGGTTTTTGAAAAACTTGATAAAGAACAAATTATCCGGATGTTTAGAATCCTTCCCAAGGTTATCGCGTCTGATGTTTTTGCTTATGTAGACACCGATCAACAGCAGATTATTATAGAAGCGCTGACAGACACAGAAATAGGCGAAATTATTAACAAACTCTTTGTTGACGACGCTGTAGACTTTATCGAAGAAATGCCTGCTAATGTTGTTAAGAGAGTTCTTCAGAATGTACCTATCGCAAAACGAAAAATAATTAATCAGATACTTCAGTATCCCGATGATTCGGCGGGAAGCATTATGACTACCGAGTATATCGATCTTAGAGAAGACGCTAAGGTAAGAGAAGCGTTCGATACAATCCGCACTATCGGACTTAACAAGGAAACAATTTACAACTGCTATGTAATTAGGAAGGATCGTCTGCTGGTCGGCGGAGTTTCGGCTAAAACATTAATGCTTGCGCGTCCGCAGGATAAGATCGCCGATATAATGGATACAAATGTAGTCTTTGCAAATACGACAGATGACAGAGAAAAAATTGCCGAACAATTTCATAAGTACAGTCTTTTGGCAATGCCCGTTGTTGACAAAGAACAGCGCCTTGTCGGAATTATTACAGTTGACGACATTGTTGATGTTATCGTAGAAGAAAGCACAGAAGACATCGAAAAAATGGCAGCTCTTGTTCCTTCTGATGATCCATATTTAAAAACATCGATTTTTCAGCATGCAAAAAACCGTTTTTTATGGATGTTAATTCTTATGCTCTCCGCAACTATAACAGGAACAATAATTTCTAGTTTCGAAGAAGGCTTAATGGTTCTGCCGATTCTTATGTCATTTATTCCAATGCTTATGAACACAGGCGGTATTGCCGGCTCTCAATCTTCTACTCTTATTGTCCGCGGTATGGCTATAGGCGAAATCGGTCTCGGAGATATTATTCTTATTTTATGGAAAGAACTGCGTGTCGGAATTCTCTGCGGACTTGGACTTGGAGTTGTTAATTTTATCCGTGTTTTTATAATGAATAATAGTGACTGGAAGTTATGCCTTACTATTACTCTTTCCCTTTTTTGCACAATACTAATGGCAAAAACTGTCGGCAGTGTTCTGCCTATTCTGGCAAAACGTTTAAGAATAGACCCTGCGATAATGTCCGCGCCGCTTTTAACAACTATTGTTGACGCTGTATCGCTTGTTATTTATTTTTCTATCGCAAAAATTATCCTTGGGTTATAATGCTTACCGACGCTCATTGTCATCCATATGATCTAGCTCAAGTTTTTTCTGAAAGCGAAGCTGAACGGAATAGACTCGGTGTGCTTGCGGCGGCAAGCGCATGCACTTTGGAAGAATTTCTGCATAACGAGACGCTTCCGAATGTATTGCCCTGCTTTGGAATTCATCCGCAGATGTTAAAAGTTAATATGCAAATACCCTCACACAGTCCTGCAGCGAAGCTTCCAGCAGGCACAGAGACACAAAGCACACAAAGGTTAATAAAGGAAAATATTGAAACACTAATTAAATTAGCGAGAGAAAAAAGAATTGCGGCGATCGGGGAATGCGGGTTTGATTTATTTAATGAATTTAAAGCAACCGAAACCGAACAGGAAGAAATATTTGCCGTTCATTTAGAAACAGCGATTAAACATGATTTACCTGTTGTATTACATGTACGCCGTGCTTTGCATAAAATATTTGCTGTTTCTAAAACATTAAAAAAATGCAAAGCTGTTGCTTTTCATTCTTGGAACGGTACATACGAAGAAGCGCTCTCTCTGTTAAATAATGGAATAAACGCATATTTTTCGTTTGGGAATATTATAATGCTAAACCACAAAAAAGCAATAAAAAGCTGCGCACTGCTCCCATTAGAAAGAATTTTGACAGAAACAGACGCGCCGTATCAAATGCGCAGAGAAGAAAAATTTTCAAGGTGGACAGATCTACCGCTGATACTCGAAACCGCAGCGGCTCTGCGCACACAGGCAGGGAATAAAACTGATGTAAAAGAGCTCGAATCAAAAATAGAAATTAATTTTAGGAAAGTGTTTTATTGACCTCAAGACCTCACGGTATAGTTCGTAATGACGAAGAAGTTCGAAGGGACAAAGCCCGAAGGGATCGCAGGGGAATTATCGGATTTATCTCACACAGAGGCACGGAGGCGCAGAGGAAGAAGAATTTTATTTCATATTAAATAAAAACTATAATAAATAATTTATAGCCGCTGCGCGAAGCCATGTCGGCGACTTACGGTGTGGATCGAAAGACCTGCCACGCCAAGAGCGTGCGTCGATTTATGCCACAGCCGTCCGGAGCCGGCAGGGCTTTGCGCTGGGCTGTTTGATATAT
>Ga0123356_10003962_pt1 | contig 15389 bp, 14 predicted proteins | sample TergutEmb28metaG_2_FD_92546 | JGI IMG/M metagenome (GOLD analysis project Ga0123356, IMG submission 92546) | Embiratermes neotenicus P3 segment gut microbial communities from Petit-Saut dam, French Guiana - Emb289 P3 | ecosystem: Host-associated > Arthropoda: Insects > Digestive system > Gut ... | reverse complement strand
TGGCAATCATCACCGCTTGCGGCAGGCCGCTTTTAAAACCGGAAAGCGCGGGCATATCCACGACATACCCCTACGTGTTCGTTCACGGCCTCAATGGCTTCGGCGACGACACGGGCCTGCCGGTTTCCTACTGGGGCTCCACGGCGGGGCCGCTCCTGCCGGCGCTGGAAAAAGAAGGCTTCCTGTGCTACGCCCCAACCGTCAGCGCGGCGGGCAGCGCGTGGGATAGGGCCTGTGAGCTTTACGCCGCCATCACCGGCACCCGCGTGGATTATGGCGCGGCCCATAGCGAAGAACATCAACACCTGCGCTTCGGCCAAACATACGAAACCGCCCTCGTGCCCGACTGGGGCGCTGTGGACGCCAAAGGCAATATGCGCAAAATCAATATCATCGCCCACAGCTTCGGCGGGGCCACGGCGCGGCTGCTGGGCGGCCTGCTGCAAAACGGCAGCGAGGCCGAGCAATATATCGCCATGAAAGGGCAATTGGAGCTTTCGCCGCTATTCGAAGGCGGTAAGGGCGACTGGATTTTTAGCCTGACCTGCCTTGCGTCCCCGCACAATGGCACGAGCCTGCTGACCATGGTGGACGTGAACCCGGCCATATCCTGGGGCGCGAATCTTTTGGGCAACAACGCGTGGCTCGATGAAGCCCTTCATGCCGCGGGCGTCGCCATGGGCGGAAAATCCTTCGGCGAGATTTTGCACGCGGCCAAAACCCAGGACACCGCCTACTACGACCTCACGCTGGAAGGCGCGGAGGCAGTCAATCGGCTTGCGCCCATGTATTCGGAAATATATTATTTCTCTTACCCCGTGGATGGCACTGACGATGGCAAACCCACCAACGACATGTCGCTGCCCCTACGGATTTTGGGGAGCATCATCGGCAATTTTACTGACGAAGACGCCGGTATTGACGATACGTGGAGGCCCAACGACGGCTTGGTCAACACGATATCTGCCACAGCTCCCTTTGGTCAAATAAGAAGTATCGTCGATGACGCTGACGCCTTGACGCCTGCCGCTCTCACCCCTGCCACCTGGTATGTCATGCCCACTGTGCGCGGCGACCACGGCAGCATCATCGGCATGGCCCGCACGAAGGAGCAAACCCTTCAGCTGTTCCTCGACCAAATGCGGCGCATTGATGCGTTGAGCAAGGAAGTAACAGGCAAATAGATAGGAATCAGGGGTACAAAAACAGCGGCAGAGATAAAACTCTGTCGCTGTAATTTTGAATAACGCCTCTTATTCCGCCGCCTGTTCATCCTTGCGCTGGAACCGCCGATTGAAGCGGTCCACACGGCCGCCGGTGTCCACCATTTGGCGTTTGCCGGTATAAAACGGGTGGCATTTGCTGCAAATATCCACGCGCATGGTGGGCTTCACGGAGCGGGTTTCGAAGGTCTCACCGCAGGCGCACCGCACGGCTGAGACTTGATATTTGGGATGAATTTTTTCCTTCACAGTATGATCCTCCTTAGGCTACGCCGGAGGCCTTCGCGACCTCGGCGGCAAAATCGTCTTCGCGTTTCTGGAGATTCTCGCCCTTCACAAGGCGCACAAAATCCACGCATTCAATCTCGGCGCCAAGCTCCTTGGCGGTATTCTTAATATATTGCCCAACGGTGACGTCCTCGTCGCGGAAATAGGATTGCTCCAGCAGGCAAATTTCGCCGTAAATTTTGGCGAGTTTGCCCTTCATGATGCTTTCGAGCACCTTTTCGGGCTTATTTGCCATCTTCGGGTCGTCGGCCATCTGCACCTTCAGAATGCTTTTTTCTTTTTCTTCAAACTCGGCGGGAACTACAGAGGCGCTCAGGAACTGCGGGCTCAGCGCCGCAATCTGCATGGCGACGTTTTTCGCCATTTCCTTGAACGCGTCGGTTGCCGCGATGGCTGCGTCCACGTTGAACACAGAAAACGTGCCGATAGAGCCGCCGCCATGGATATAACTGCCCACGGCAGGGTTGCCGGCGATGCGCACAAAGCGGCGGATGCTCAGGTTTTCGCCGGTAGAAAGCACTTTGTCTTGGCGGTTTTCTTCCACGGTGCGCACACTGCCGGAAAGTTTCATCGCGGCAAGGGCATCCACGTCTTCCGGGTTTTCTTCCGCGATGGTCTTTGCCACATCCGTTACAAATGCCCGGAAATCAGAGTTTTTGCCCACGAAATCCGTTTCGCTGTTGACTTCCAGTAGCACCGAAACGTCGCCGGCCTGGTATGCGAGCACAATGCCCTCGGCGGTGATGCGCCCGGCCTTCTTGGTGGCGGCGGCGAGCCCGCGCTCGCGCAGAATATCAACCGCGCGGTCGAGATCACCTTCGGCCTCCACGAGCGCCTTCTTGCAATCCATCATGCCCACGCCGGTTTTCTCCCGCAGGGCCTTTACATCTTGAGCGGTAAACGCCATAATATATCCTCCATATTCCTAAAAAATTTATTCAGCAACTTCGGCCGTTTCCCCTGCGTCCTGATTCCTGGTTCCTGATTCCTCCGCCGCAGGCGAGTCGTCGCCCTGTTTCGCTTCCAGAACGGCGTCGGCCACAACCGAGCTAATCAAACGCACGGCGCGGATGGCATCGTCGTTGCCGGGGATCACGTAGTCGATTTCATCCGGATCGCAGTTGGTGTCCACAATGGCGATGATGGGGATGCGAAGTTTTTTCGCTTCCGCCACGGCGATGCGTTCCTTGCGGGGGTCCACGATGAACATGGCGGCGGGCTGACGCTTCATCTCGGTGATACCCCCCAGGAATTTTTCCAGCTTCTCAATCTGCAAACGCAGCTTGATGACCTCTTTTTTGGGCAGCATGTCGAAGGTGCCGTCCAATTCCATGGCCTGCAGCTGACCCAGGCGCTTGATACGGCGCTGGATGGTGTGGAAGTTGGTGAGCATGCCGCCGAGCCAACGGGCGTTGACGAAGGGCATGCCGCAGCGCTGGGCTTCTTCGCGGATGCTGTCCTGCGCCTGCTTTTTGGTGCCAACAAATAGCACGGTGCCGCCCTCTTCGGCGATGTTTCGCACCTGCATGTAGGCTTCCTCCAGCTTGCGCACGGTTTTTTGGAGATCAATAATATAGATCCCGTTGCGCTCGGTGAAGATGTAGGGCGCCATCTTGGGGTTCCATCGCCGGGTCTGGTGCCCAAAGTGGACGCCGGCTTCGAGTAGTTGCTTCATGGATACGACTGCCATAGATTCCTCCTCAGTTTGTTCCTCCACGGGGCATAAAAACAGCGATCAACTGGGATTTACCCCGTGTGCGAAATATTTTACAGGCCATTATAACACAGGTGATATGAAAAAGCAAGCCCTGATTGTGCACTTTGCACAGATTGTGCAGAATGCATAAAAATTCACATCATTTCTCTTGTTTTTTTGCTTATAAAAGGAGGGGGTAAGGGGCCTATCTGCAATCTTTGCACCACGATTGATTTCGGATTTTGCCGTCGCCCATATCCCTGAATCCGAAATCGCTAAGCGGTTTTTCCTCCCCGCAGTTAGGGCATACGCGGGTAGGTTCGCTTCCGTTGTAGCCGCTGGACTGTATGATGGGCCTCTGATCATTTGTGTTGCTCATAAAAACATGCTCCTTCTCTAACATAAGTGATTCAAAATAATGCGGGAAAGGTTAGGCGTTCATCAGTTCCAATATCCAATAAAGCCACCCCCTGATTGAGGACGAACGGCGGCCTGGCGTTGAACCGCTCATGCGCTGAACATTGGAATTCAGCATAATTTGTACAATTTCATTTTCTGCCGGCATATTTCCATTTTGGAAATACATCCGCAATGTATCCGAAAATGCCTTATGGCTTAGAATACGCCTGCATAATTCCAATTGCCGCCGCTTATATTTCATGCCCAACAGTTTTCGTCCCGCTTCGCTTAGGCTGTAGAGCGGGGTTATTCCGTCGCGTCTTTTCTGGACCAAGCCAAGATATAGCGCCGCGTTTGTGTAATAGCCGGTTTGCCGTTCAGCAAAAGCGAATTCATCGGTTATTTCCTTGTTGCTCAGTTCTTGCCCGTTCAGCATTTCGCAAAGGCTTATCACACGTTCAAAGCTATCCGCTTGCGGGAACGGTATATTATCAGGCTCCTGTGCAGGTTGAACAGTCTGCAATATATGATCAATATCGCCGCGCTCAATTCTGGTATCTTCCTCTATGGCATAGCTTTTCTGTTTCACAAGAATTAACGAACTGTAGCTATTGGGGTTTTGAAACGCATACTCGTATAGCCTGTATATGCCATTGAAATACACAAGAAATATTGGGCGCACTGTTTTGCCAACGCGGCTGCTCCAAACGCGGAATGGATAATAAAGCTGGCGAATGATAAAATCTTCCGACCAACCACTCTTCGCTTCAAACAACGCCAGGCCTTTCAGCCCCTCATAGGCGGCATCAATTTCAATTTGTGAATTGTTTACTTGCAGCTGTTCAGGTATTCCGCGCACGACATTGCCAATATCAAAAGCAAACGAGCCGGAACCCATGCGCCCCGACACAGTGGGAACCAATGCTTCATCGTCCAAAAAATCCGCAACGATGCCCGTTGCTATCGCGCAGTTCAGGGCTATGGATTCGCTTGGGATATTGCTTGCGTCCAAGCTCTGAACATAGGACGGCAGCGAAAACCTTGTAATTGGTCCATCGGCGCTTTCAAATTTATGGTAGGCGTCAAAATGCGAAATCACATAGTCGCCCCGCGTGACAGGTAGGATTGCCAGCTTATTCTTTTCAAAAATCCGCGGCAAATTGAATGTATGGTCAAACTTAGCCATGAGCCTGGGTTCTCTGTTGCCAACGGCCTTGATCTGTTTGGCCGAAATCTGGAACCTGCCATTGGCTTCAATTTGGCGCAATATATCGAAATGTTCAAAGAGCTTTTTCCATGCCGCTTCATTTGGCCCAACCGAGGATTTTTTCTCCCGCGCTTCACTCATAATTTCTCACAACCACTTCCTCAACCTCGCCGCGCTTTGCGGCGTCGGAATTTACCGCTCTTTTTGCGTTCACAATGCGAATGTTCAGTTTTGGATTGCTGCCGTAAAGCGATTGAATAAAAGCTGTATTGGAATTGGAAAGCATAAACTTTACCCCGCGTTCGGTTAATTCGACACAACGGTCACGCAGCAATACTTGATCAGAGCGGCCAAAGCCGCCCGTTGCATATCCTGTGAAGCTGGATGTATCCGATACCGGGTCATAGGGGGGGTCAAGATACACAAAAGCTCCTTTGGGTAAAGCCCTTAGAACAGCCGCGTAATCACCGGCGCTTAAATGAATGGCAGACGCTCTTAAATACGCGCTAACCGCCCGAAGCGTGGGCGCATTCACAATATTGGGGTTTCGATAGTTCCCGAAAGGGGAATTGAATTCCCCGGCATTGTTGACCCGAAACAGCCCATTGTAACAAGTCTTGTTCAAATAGAGTATGCGGGCGGCCTTTTTCACGTCGCACAATGCCGCGTACGTTTCTTTATCTCTATCCCAACCCCGCACGGCATAGAATGCATCCGATTCATTTTTGAACTCTTCAAGGGCTTGAATTAAAGCGTCGACATTATCCCGGATGACAGTATACACCAAAATGAGTTCTGCGTTAATATCGTTCACATAAGCGATGGTAGGCTGTAGGTGGAACAGCAGCGCGCCGCCGCCAACGAACGGCTCGCAATAGGTAGTTATCTTCTTGGGAAGCAAAGGCGTTAGCGAGCCCAATAACTGCCGTTTCCCCCCGGCCCACTTCAACACGGGCGAGGTTGCCGCTAACTTGCCCTTTGGCATGGCGCTTGCCCCCTTTGCCTCATTTAATGGTACTATTTTACCATAGCGCGTCAGAAAATGCAAGAGCGCGCCAAGGAAAATTTCAGCGCGCCCATGAGAATAACGGCAAACACCACTACTTATCGTTTTGTGGAATTCAGCGACAAATAAGGGCCACGCTTTCACGCAGCCCTTATTTATAACCATTTTCCTAGAACCACATCCAGATCCACCCGAAGCAGACAACGAAGAGGAACCAGTTAAGGAAGGTGGCTTCGCGCCCGGTGCTGAAGATGGTTTTGGGCGAGGGGTCGGAACCAGGCGTGGTAGGCGCGGAGACCTTCGCGTATTTATATGCGCTGTCAATGCCAAAAGTGCCGTCGCTTACGGTTCCCGCGCCGCCGGGCGCCGCCTTGGCGCTATTCACCCAATACGTATATCCTTCCGGCACGAGGTACGTGTGGAAAATGGCGCAGGTGTTGCCTGTGGCGGTGAGCGTGCCGCCGCTGATGGTGAAGGGAGCGGAGACGCCACAGCTCTCAACATTGCTGGCGCCGCCCGCGGCGGTTACGTTCGCTTTCCCGCTGATTGTGATGCCTGCGTTCGCGGTGAGCCCGTAACTGCCGCCCCCCGCCGACGCGCCGCCCGTGACGGTCAGGCTGCCGTTGCCGGTAATCGTTAACTTGCCGTCTCCCCAAAGCCCGGTCGTGTTGAGGCCTTCGCCATTGTATGCGCTGGTGACCGTGTTCGCGCCATTGAGCACGACGGTCGCGTCCTCGGGCAGGGACAGCGCGCAGCAGTTGGTTGTGGAATGATTGATGTTGGTGAGGGTTTTGGTGCTATGTGCCCAAGACCACGATCCGCCGTTGTAAGTGCCGCCGCCGTCTTCGTCAATGCCGAGGTAGGTGTTGAAGCCCCAGCAATCAGTTCCGTTGGGGCCGTTCGGGGGGGCCGCGCTTGCCATGACCGCCATGCCTCCGCACAGCAGCAACGTTGCCAGTAAAACCGCCAATAGCTTTTTCATGATGTTTTCTCCTCCTCGTAAATTTGGTAAGACAAGTATAGCAAAAAGCGGAGGTAAAGTCAACATGCAATTAGATTTGCACGAGCCGCAAGCTAGCGCATCCAAAGCCAGCCGAAGAAGAAAATATACAGGAACCAGTTCAGGATGTTTGACCGATAACCGGTGTTGCCGATGGTTTTTGTGGGCTGGGTTACGCTCGGGCCTGTAGGCGCTGCAGTCGTGGTTGTCGTTGTGGTATCCGGTTTTGTTGTAGTAGTCGCCGGTTTGGTGGTAGTCGTAACTGGCTTGGTGGTGGTAGTCACAGGTTTTGTTGTAGTAGTCGCCGGGTTGGTTGTAGTTACTGCGGGCTTCGTGGTGGTTGTTGCTGGTTTTGTCGTGGTGGTAGTGGGCTTTGTCGTTGTTGTAGTGGTTGTAGTGGTCGACGTAGGTATGTGCTGCTGCGAACTCTCGCCCAAATTCAGCCACTCTATTTGCTCAGGACGGAGGTAATAGGTTTTGGAGCCGTCACCCAATCCCAATTCACCACTAGCATTTCGCCCCCATGACCATACTGTTCCGTCGCTTTTTAGGGCGTGAGAATGAGATGCGCCAGCGGAAATGGCGATGACGCCGTTGATGCCGGAGACCAACACAGGGCTGTAACGACTAGTGGATGTACCGTCACCCAAGCAGCCATAGCTGTTCCCTCCAAAGGCCCAAACCGTGCCGTCGCTTTTTAGCGCCAGGGAATGCCCGCCTCCCGCGGAAATGGCATTTATGCCGCTCAGACCTGGTATCTGTATAGGATAGTTGGAAATTGTATTGGTGCCATTCCCCAACTGGCCGCCGCCATTGTGGCCCCAGGCCCAAACGGTGCCGTCTTTTTTCAGTGCCAGGGAATGTACGCTTCCCGCGGAAATTTCAAGTATACCGCTCAAACCGAGCACCTGCACCGGGACGTTGCTGTTTGTGTAAGTGCCGTCTCCTAATTGCCCGTAGGAATTATATCCCCAGGCCCAAACCGTGCCGTCGCTTTTCAATGCCAGGGAATGGTGGACGCCGGCGGAAATGGTGTTTACGCCGCTTAAACCGGGCACCTGCGCAGGGATGTAATAACTGTCAAAGGAGGCGCCCCTGCCTAATTGCCCAATGTTATTTTTTCCCCAACCCCAAACCGTGCCGTCGTTTTTTAACGCCAGTGAAAAACCGCTTCCGGCAGCGACAGCGCATACGTCGATTAATCCCGGTACCAGTGTATAGTAGATGTTTGAGTTGGTGCCGTCACCCAATTGGCCCTCGTTATTCCTTCCCCAGGCCTCAACTGTGCCATTGCTGTATAGTACCAAGGAGTGATAATCACCGGCGGCAATGGCGCTCACGCCGCTCACGCTGCCGCCCAACTGACCATATAGATTATGTCCCCAGGCCCAGACCGTGCCGTCGCTTTTCAACGCCAGAGTGTAGAACTCACCTGCCGCAAGCATGGGCCTTGTGGTAAAAGCCGCCTGCATCTTTATTTGCGCGTTGGCCCCAACAGCGAACATGACCCCAAAGATCAGCAACGCAGGTAACAAAATAGCCAGTATTTTTTTCATGACAACTCTCCTCTTCGTAAATTTATAGGACAAGTATAGCAAAAAGCGGAGGTAAAGTCAAGCTAACACTTCCAAATCCGCTGCGCGTACTCCCTCACCGCCCGGTCCGCGGCAAACCGGCCGGAGCCCGCGATGTTCATTAGGCTCATGCGATTCCACAACTGAGGCTGCCGGTAGAGTTCAGACGCCGTTTGCTGGGCGAAGCGGTAATCTGCGAAATCCGCCAGCACCATGAAGGGGTCCCAGTGGATGGTGTTCCAGATTTCCCGGAACTCTTTGCCGGCTACGCCCCGGTTGATATAATCGAAGAGATTCCGGATCTCGGAGTTGTTGTGATAAAAATCCATGGGCACATAACTGCCCCGCAGGCGCTGCGCCTGCTCGGCGCGCAGGCCGAAGAGAATGATGTTGTCGTCGCCCACGGCCTCGTAGATTTCCACGTTCGCGCCGTCCAGCGTGCCGAGGGTGACGGCCCCGTTCATCATGAGCTTCATGTTGCCGGTGCCGCTGGCCTCGGTGCCCGCAAGGCTGATCTGCTCGCTGATTTCCGCCGCGGGGATGAGCTCTTCCGCCATGGAAACGCTGTAGTTTTCAAGGAAGTGCACTTGAAGTCTTCCGGCGACATCAGGATCGGCGTTGATCAAATCCCCAAGCGCCACAATAAAGCGAATAATTTGCTTGGCGATGAAGTAGCCGGAGGCCGCCTTTGCCGCGAACAGATAGGTCTTGGGCACGACTTCTTTCGCCGGGTTTTCTTTAATGGCCAGGTATTCCGCAAGAATTTGGAAGGCATTGAGATGCTGGCGCTTATACTCATGCAGGCGCTTGATTTGCACATCGAACAGCGTTTCGGGATTAAGATGTGTTCCAGTTTGCTTCGCGAGTTTTTGGGCGAACTGCTGCTTATTCGCAAGCTTGATTTCTCCCAGGGCTTCGAGGACTTGCTTATCGTCGGCGTATTTTTGCAGACCCAGCAGCTCATCTCCATTGCGAATAAACTTGTCGCCGATGAGCTCGGTGAGAAGAGCGGTCAATCGCGGGTTTGCCTGGCACAGCCAGCGCCTGTGAGCGATGCCGTTGGTCACGTTGTCGAACTTATGGGGCATAAAGGCCATGAAATCCTTGAAGAGGGTTTCCTGAATCAGATTGCTGTGCAATGCCGAAACGCCGTTGACGCTGTAGCACGCCGCGCAGCACAGGTTCGCCATGCGGATTTTTTCCTGGGCGATGATGGCCGTGCGCTCGACGATCTCGGCGTCGCCGGTTGCGTTCCAGACGACTTCCCGAAATCGATTGGAGCACTCCTGGATGATCTGGTAGATGCGGGGCAGCAGGCGGCGGACGAGCTCCTCCGGCCATTGCTCCAGGGCCTCGGGCATGACGGTGTGGTTGGTGTAGGCGAAGGTCCGGGTGACGATGTCCCAGGCCTTGTCCCAGCCGTAGCCGCATTCGTCCAGCAGCAGGCGCATGAGTTCGGGGATGGCCATGGTGGGGTGGGTGTCGTTGATGTGGATGGCCGCCTTGTCAGGCAAGGTACCCATGTCGCCGTCTTCGCGCAAATGCCGGAAGACGATCTCCTGGATTGAGGCCGAGACAAGGAAATATTGCTGGCGCAGGCGCAGGGCCTTGCCCTCCGGGTGGTTGTCGGTGGGATAAAGGCCTTTGGAGATCATCTCGGCCATGGCGTTTTCTTCCACGGAGGCCATGTAGTCCCCCTTGATGAAGCGCTCCATATCAATGCTTTGCTTCTTTGCGCTCCACAGGCGCAGCCTACTAAAACCCTTGCCGTCCTTGCCGGGCACGATCATATCAAAGGGCACGGCGGTGACGGTTTTGGCGCCCGTGGTCTGCACCAGATGGTAGCCGTCGTGCCACTGCTCCTCCACATGGCCCTCAAAGCTCACGGTGCGGGCCTGGTCGTCGTGCTCCACGAGCCAGGCCTTGCCGCCGGGCAGCCAGAAATCCGGGAGCTCCGTCTGCCAGCCGTCCACGATTTTCTGCTGGAAGATGCCGAACTCATAGAGAATGCTGAAGCCCGTGGCCGGGATCTCCTGCGTGGCCATGGCGTCCAGGTAGCATGCCGCCAGCCGCCCGAGACCTCCGTTGCCGAGGCCCGCGTCCGGCTCGCAGTCATATAGCCGCTCGAGCCTCACGCCGAAATCTTTTAGGGCGCTGTGCGCCAGATCAGTGAGGTTGAGGTTAAACAGCGCATTCTTAAGGGAGCGGCCCATCAAAAACTCCATGCTCAGGTAATAGACGCGTTTTTTGCCTTGCTCCCGCATGGCGTTCGAAAATTCCGCGCGCTGCTCGCCCAGCAGATCCCGCAGCAGCCCCGCGAGGGCTTTGTAGTAGTGTTCGTCTGTGGCGTCCGCCGGGAGCACGCCCACATAGCGGCTCAGCCGCGTGACGATTTGCTCCTTGAGTTCCTGTTTTGTTTTCGGTTTGCGCATATTTTGTCCTTTCTGGATGAAAAGTCGTATAGGGGATTATATCATATTATGTGCGGGATTGCAAGGAAATAAATAAGGCGGCTGTCAGCCGCCAGGGGATTATTCTTTGTTTAACTCGTCGGCTTTTCGTCGATCCGCTTTTGCCAAGGCAGCATAGGTTTTTGCACGATTTCTATAATAAAATGAAAAATTCGAAAGGTTATGCTTTTCCGCCAATTCAATTGCTATATTGTAATTATTGAGGGCGTCTTCATATAGTCCCTGTTCGAAATAACAAAGCGCAAGTTGATAGTGAGCCCAGGCATATTCTGAGCTAATTGATATTGCTTTTTGCAAATTTCCAATGGCATTTGCATATTCTCCAAGGCGCCGATGGGCCATTCCACGGCGAGCATGACCCCAATCATTTTCAGGAGAAAGCTGAAGTGCTTCGTCATACTTTTTGATCGCATCACGCAGATCCTTCTTCTCGTTGAGTGAAAAAATTTTATCAGTAAGTTTATTGCCTTCCTTAATTAGCAGGTCTGCTTTTTCTTGCTGTGTAAGATTTTTCATTTCATTTGCCTTAATTGCCTGCGTCATTTGCAAATATGGCACACTAAGCATGATTGTTACTATTATCAAAAAAACTGCTAAACAAACCTGAAGGGCAGTTTTTCTTCTTGCTCTGTCTGCATTAGATAAAAAGATCGTAATGAATGTGCCGAAAAAACCCATGACGGAGAATCCAAGCAAAGATTTCATGATATTACCGCTAACAAAGGCTTCGAAGTGTTCACGATATATTACCCAATCCAATTAGACATTCCACCTTTCGCGCTCATCCCTCCTATCATATCACACCACCGCGCGAAAATCAAGCAAATTTTGACAAATATCTCCCTTTTTTACATTGCCATCACACATACGCCACGGCAAGGGCGAAAATGGCCTGGGCGGAGAAGTAAGGCAGCATCACAGCGAACTCGAACCCATTGGCGCGGCGCTGGATGCTTTCGTTGCCGAAGTTGCGCAAAAACAGCGAGGTGTCCGAAACAGCGAACAGGATGCCCGAGAACCACAGCAGAATCCCCAGAGGCGTGCCCTCCATGGGAAGCCCGGTACCGGCCGCGACATGCGCCGCGTAGTTGACGGAAGCGAGCATCATGGCGCCGAGCACCAGGCCGTAGCCCATGATGGGATATATTTTTTTGCCAAGATGGATGATCTTCACTTTATCCAGTAGCAAGTACAGCAGGGGCAACAGCGGCAGCAGGAACAGCAGCGGCCAGCGCAGGGGGACGCCAATCAGGAGCGCCGCAATGAAGAAGAAGTGCCCAATGAAAAACGGCACGCCGCCGAGGGCCGAATATAGGGTATATTTCTCTTTCGCGACCAGCGGGGCAAGGCCGAGGAAGACGTCGCCGATGGAGCCGAACGCGAGGCCGACGATCATGAACATTGCGGGGTAGCCCAAAGGCGCCGCGCGATGGCCCGCGGCTAGCGCCGCCGTGAGGAGGAACAACGCGGCGGCCACGCATTTGAGCGCAAAGCCGGTGCGCCTGTAGCCCAGGACGCGCAGAATAGAAATAGCAAGCGCAAGAGCGACGCAGGTTGCGGCGAGGATGTAGGGTAAGGTCATAGTGGGGCTCCTTCAACAATAACGCTGGATGATTATAGCATAACATACTTATGTTGGATATGCAACGGTTATTTGCGTTGGCGTGGTGGTTGTTCGAGAAAATCAGGGGAGGGTGATTTCGAGGGCGGTGTTTTCCGAGATGATGGTGTAATTATCTTATTATTACCTCAGCATAACCGTAAACCGGATAACCACTTGCTTGGGGCAGTACAAATTTAAGTTGATTCACTCCAGTAACGTTTATTGTAAATGGCTTTGCTATCATATCTCCTGAGAGAGGAATTTCTTGATGTAATTTCCCGTCAAAGAAGATTAGAAGGGTTGTATTATTCATATCTTTGGTATCTACATGACCTAAAATGCCGTTTATCTCTGTGTACTTTCCATCTAAAGTATGTATGGAAAAACTTTCATATCCTGCATTCCATGTGAATCCATCAAAGTATTTCTTTCCGGCCATTGAAAAGGATTTAACGTTTCCGCTATCCTTGCTGGAATAATGTTCATAGCGTGTGCTTTGATAGGCTGGCGCAACATCTGTAAGATATTTTCCCGGTTGATTACTAACCGGTGCAATAACGGAACCCGCTTGCATGTCTGCTGTATTTCCGGCTATAAGTCCGGCATCATATCCTTCTTGATATTTACTTGCTTCTGCTTCATCCTTTCCTTTCTCGTATCCGTCAAGATATTTTTGACCGGCTTCTTCTTGGAAATCAATCTGTGCTTGACTATAGCCCTTTTGATACTCATTTTTTAGAGCTTTTGAGTTTTCATAGATAATTTGAAGCGCTTGCTTATAAGACATTTGCAGATCAACACCATCGAAATATCCAGCCAATGTTTCAACAGTCTTTTTTTCAAGTGTTGCTTGGGTAGAGTAATTCCCGGCAAAGAAGATAATCACCGCTATTACCCCAGAAACTAAAGCCCCTACTATAGCGCCACTAATAGCAACTGTCATTTCGCTATGTTTCTTTTTTTCCATAACTTAAGCCCTCTCAAACTATGATAGTGATATATATATATCTAATTTCCAGAGATTTCAACATTTTTTAAGAACCCCTACCCCGTCAGCAGCCCCGCGTCCAGCACAAACTGGCTGCCGGTGATAAATCTCGCTTTGTCGCTTGCCAGATAAAGCACCAGTCCGGCGACGTCCTCCGGTTCCACCCATGGCACGGGCAGCAGGTTCCCGGCGGAGGCCTCGGCGATTTCCACGGGGGTTTTGCCTTCCATGGCGGCAAGGCCGTCGTTCATGGCGGTATTCACGCCCGTGGGGTGGATGCTCACCACGCGGATGTTCCAGGGCGCGAGCTCAATGGCCCAGGACTTGGTGAGGCCCGTCAGCCCCCACTTGGACGCCGCGTAGTGCGACAGCCGCGCACCGCCTCGCAGGCCCATGATGGAAGAATTGTTGATGATAACTCCGCCTTTTTGCGCCTTCATATGCGGCACCACATGGCGGGCCGCAAGAAACGGCCCCTTGAGGTTAATGTCGATCATAGCGTCCCATTCGGTATCTGTCATCCGGTCAATTTCGGCATAGGCGCAGATGCCGGCGTTGTTGAACAGGACGTCGATGCGGCCGAACGCTTCGATCGTTTTTTCCACGGCGGAGGCAATTGCGGTGTTATCGCGAATATCTCCAATGCAGATTATGCACTGTGCACCTAGCGCCTCAACTTCCTGCTTGAGCGAGATGAGCTCATCTCCCGCGGCGCAGGCATAGGAAGGGTATTCGATTTTTACGCCTACGTCGAACGCGGCGATGTTGGCGCCCTCCTTCGCGAAGGCGAGGGCGCACGCGCGCCCCTGGCCCCGGGCAGCGCCGGTGATGAAGATGGTTTGGTTGTTGAACATAAGTCACCTCAAAATTAATCTTTCGCCGCAGATTTGAGCGGAACGCTGGTCAGCAATTCGCCCGCCTCATCCGTCGTGATTTCGTATACGGTGCCAAGGCGGTTGCTGACGGCGTATTTTTGCCGCGTCGCTTTGTCAATGAATACATGGCACACCTCGCCTTGGATCCTCACCTGCGGGATGACCTCTTCCAGCTCCGGATTGCCGCCCAGGAGCGAAATTATAATCTCTCTGGCTTCGTCAGCCGTTATGGGCCGTGGAGGGATTTTCCCGCAAAAACTTCGCGATATCCGCCCCGCGGATGTCGATGCCAGTACCATCCCAGATATGCTCCAGCCGGATGGACGAAAGCGTTTCGCCGTCCTCAGCGCGCACAATAAGCCGATAACCGCCTTCCACAGAATAAATGGCCATCTTGCTTTCTGAAGGCGAAGATTTCAGCGCTTCGCCGAACTGGCTTGCGGCCTCCCAATTGGGCAAATTCGCCAGCGTCAGGGCATCGCCAAGCTTCGCCAGCAGCTCAACATCTTCCGGAGATAACTGCGGCACGGACATATCGCTCTCCAGTGCCGGATCATTTTTTCCGCAAGCGCCAAAGAGTAGCAAACCAAACGCAAGCGCAACACAAATGACGCGTTTCATTCCCAAACCCCCGTTTTGCGGTACTCGTACAGCACCTCGTCCAGGGGCACTTTGGCCACGGTGTTGAAGAGGTTCGTCGCGGCCATCATGCCGGCAAAGGCGAACAGCAGCACCACCTGCTCCTCGCTGTAGCGCTCCTTCAGGGCTTTATAAAGATCCGGGTCGATGTTGTGGGGGTCCTCCGAGACAGAAAAGCCCAGCTCCATAAGCATCTGCTCTTCTTCGCTGAGCATGGGGTTGTCCGGGTCGTCGCCGGAGTCGATGAGAATTTTGCGGAAGAACGTACCGCACACAAGGCATCGGTTCCCCTCGCTGATGGCGTAGGCATAGAGCGACACCGCCCGGGGACCGATGAAATCCTCAAGCATGCCAGCCAGGGTGTACCACTCCATGAAAATATCAAACGCCTTGGTGTTGTGCAGCAACGTGCGCTTCATG
>Ga0123356_10003961_pt1 | contig 15395 bp, 15 predicted proteins | sample TergutEmb28metaG_2_FD_92546 | JGI IMG/M metagenome (GOLD analysis project Ga0123356, IMG submission 92546) | Embiratermes neotenicus P3 segment gut microbial communities from Petit-Saut dam, French Guiana - Emb289 P3 | ecosystem: Host-associated > Arthropoda: Insects > Digestive system > Gut ... | reverse complement strand
GGAGAAGCTTGTTCTCGACACCCTGGGGATCGAGGAGCTGCGCGACTATATCGGCGAGCTGAAGGAGGAGATCGTCCGGGTCGAGGCCGACATAGCGCGCAAGCAAGGCCACCGTAGCGCCGCGGACTCGTTCTTCCGCAAGCCGTAGCCGACGCGGACAGATCTTTACCCGCGGCGCGCAGGGACTTATGCACCGTTCGCCGCCGGATGGGGCGTCGCCAAGTGGTAAGGCAGCGGATTTTGGTTCCGCCATTCGGAGGTTCGAATCCTCCCGCCCCAGCCAATTGAATCCATTGAGATTTTCCCCCGTTTGAGCCGACGATTTTCAGCGCAGTTGGGCGCGTGGTTGGGAGATTTTCGTCCTCCTTTTGATTTCCCGACCGCATCCGGTAGGCGTTCGGCTTGGCAATGGCGTTCGCGGCGACCTCGCGGTCGCGCGGCAGGTAGTGCGCGGTGAGCATCGCCTGCACGTCCGAAGGCTTGTGGCCGGTGATGGCGTAGATTTCGGCCTCGGTGCAGCCAGCCCGTGCGAGCGTCACGACTGCGGTGCCGCGCAGATCGTGGAGGTGAGCCCGTCTATACCGGCGCGTGCCGTAGCCTTGCCCCAAGCGCCCTGGAAGCCGCTTTCAGACCACGGCTTGCCGTCCGAGTTGGTCAGGATGGCGGGAGCGACACGCGATGTTCCGTCGAGCTCGTCCTTGAGCTCGTCGGAGACCGGGATTGCAACATAGGTGCCGGTCTTCCGCTGACGGATCTTGATGGTCTTGCCGTCATAGGCCGATCATGTGAGTTTGCGCAGGTCGCCCTGCCGTTGGCCGGTCTCGAGGGCCGGTGTCATCGCGAGCCGGATCTGCGGCGATGCGCTTGCGAGGAAGCGCGCGACATCCTCGTCCGACCACACCCTGTCGACCCGGCTTCCGGCGTAGAGCTTGCCGCCCTCGGCGCACGGATTGGTGTCGCAAAGGCCGCGTTTCAGCGCCCACGACAGAACGCGGGCTAAGCCGCGACGAACTCTGGCGAGCCCGGCTTGCCGGGCAGCGGCGGGCCGCTTTTCCAAGCGTAGTCCGATGCGCCATGCCGGGCTTGCGGTCAGGTTGAATGTCCAGCCGGAAATCAATTTCGGTCCAGTGATTGTTCCAATCATCGCCCATGTGCCGTTCCACGCCTTCATGCCCGCAACCGAGGCATCGCAACGTCCAAATCGCCTCCGCTTCGCTGCTCATCGAATGATCCCCTCATGCATTGTCGTGAGTCGGGCAGTCGGCAGTCAGCGCGGGAATGATGACGCACACGCCAGCGTCGTGCGCCGTAGCGCGCAATCAGCGTATCAAGCCGATGCCGCCCGCGCCGTTCGCAGCGCGAGCATGCAACGGTGAGCATGTTGGTGCGGGCAGGATCTCATCCAGAGTGCGGACCTTATCCGAGGCGTCTAACCAGACGAATGACAGGAACATGACAGACGAATTTGTCGGCTTCCCGCCGCCCAGCTAGACTGCATCTCCCGTCGCGCTGGTGAGGGCCAAAGCGATGCCGAGCAGCACGATCCTAAGGTTCACCGACCCTTCCGAGTATCAGACTGCTATCGGGCGCGCCGGCTCAGATTTCAAGACGGTCATCAAGGCGGCAGGCAGTTATCACTCACACCTGGTGCTTGTGGGATTGCAGCAGGTCGGCGTGTACCAGGGACGGATATCGCTGCCCCGGTTCACCCAAGCCGCTCCTCAAAAGAACCAGTGCTTTATCGTCTTCCCGACCGCAGAAGCTCTCTCTCGCGTGACGTTCAATGGGATTGAGGTCGCGCAATCTGATTTAACATACTGCGGTCCGGACTCCGAATACGTCGCGAGCGCCTCGGCTGGTTGTTGGGCCGGAATTACCGTTTCTCCGGAGATCCTCGTTTCGGCCTCCCGGGCGCTCGTTGGATACGAGATTACCGCGTCCAAGGTATCGCAGCTCATTCGCACACTTCCGCCGCTGATGGCCCGGTTACATAACGTGCATACGGCGATAACTCAGCTTGCCACGACCGTGCCTGACATTCTAGCGCAGTCGGAGGTTTCCAGGGCGATTGAGCACGAACTACTGCGTGCTTTGATCAGCTGCCTCACGGACCCGACGACAATCCAGAAGCCTAATCACAATAGGCAGAGCATTATGCGACGGTTCCATCAAATGCTCGAAGCAAATCAAGATGCACCACTCTACCTGACGGAAATTTGCGCGGCAATTGGCGTTACGGAGCGGACGCTCCGATTCGCGTGCATTGACTATTTTGGGATGAGTCCGCACCAATATCTCTTGCTACGACGGATGAACCTCGTGCGGCAGGCGCTGACATTGGCTGATCCTGAGTCGAAGACCGTGACTTCGATCGCCAATGATCACGGCTTCGCCGAGCTAGGACGATTCAGCGTAAAATACAAAGCGCTGTTCGGCGAGTCGCCGTCCGCAACCCTTCGGCACACACCCGACCGAGGTACTTAGCGGGCTGTGCAGGCAAGTAGCCCGAGCGCTCCCGCGATCGGCGCTTTGGCGCAGGCTTGCGTCTTCGTCAGGCGCTTCGGCGCGCGGGTGTGGACGATCACGGTTGACCGCCCAGCTTGGCTTTCAGGGTTCTGGCGGCACGTCTGAGTTGGGCACCTACCTTGGCTTCAACTTTGCGAATGTATTCGCGCGTCACTTTCATCTGTGGCCTAAAACGTCCCAACATGCGGTCGGTGTTGCGCTGTGGTCTCTTCGTCGCCGTGGGCATCGATCTTCCCTCCGGGTTGCGCGCAGCTGCGGCGGCTGGACCATGTGCGACAAGATAAGCCTGTCAGCCCAGTCAAGCAAAGTGACTGGCGAGGGGGCGCGCAGGCTCAGACCCTTGCGTCGCCGTACGTCGTAGCAAGTTCTGCGCCCAACATTTCAAGCCCACGTGCCACAATTCAGTCACCCCTGCGGCAGTGGGCTTCGGCTAGGATCGCGACGGCTAGACGACGTTTCCTCTTCTCGAACCTCAAGGGCAGCGGCGCCCCTTCCGCTGCCTCTTTCTTTGCTTGCCAGGCCGCAAATCGACCTCAGGCTCGGCGGGCTGCCCTGGCGGCGGCGCGAAGGCGGTCAATGACCTGCGCGTCTAAAGGCGCAGCGGTCCTCAGCGCATTCCCCACAGCCACGTGCGACACCTTCATGCCCTCCGCCGCCAGCCGGTCGCGGATGGCACGCAGGCTCAGACCCTCGCCCCGCAACGCCCGCATGCGAGCGATTGCAGACTGCTCAGAGGCTTCCGGCACCAACCCGCCCTCTTTGTCCCGTCGCCAGCCAAACCACGACAGAACGCGGGCGAGCGTGGTGTAAGCGTGATCGGCCTGTCGTAGCGATGTCTTCGCCAGCTCGTCGCGCCAGTCGAGGAACACGGCACGTGCGCCCGTGTCCTCGAGCGCCTTGATCGGAAACTAGGCGAACTCGCGTTCGATGCGCATGACCTGCTTGACGCAGTCGCGGCGTGTGCGCTCAGAGATCTTATGCTTGAATTCGCCGCTCTCCTGCGAGTTGTTGAGCAGCGAGAGCCCTTGGGCGGCTCGACCTTTCCGGGCAACGGCCGCGGTTTAGGCGGCGACGAACTCGAGCCGCCCGGCTTGCCCGGCAGCGGCGGCCCGCCTCGCGCAGCCATTCGGCACGCCTGAGCCGGGGGTAAGGATAGCATGGCATATGTTCCGACAAATCACGCGCGGGCGTCGGTGATATGGCGCACACCGCAAGTCGGCGCCGTGGTCGTTGCCGTTAAGCTATGAAAGCGCTTGCACAACCGTAACGATAGGATTACAAGCTCATTGCCTCGCGTTTCCGTGAGGTGGGCCGACCCGTCGCGGCAACGGCGGGCCGACCCCGACCGACACTGGCAGAATGGCGAGGCTACCGATGCCGGCTATCGACACAGCTGCGGCGTCCGAAGGCGCCCTACAAACCGATGAACACGTTAGCCTGTGGTGGCGAGCGCGGTCCTATGTGAGTTGGAGCGCGCGGTGGCTGACACCGGCCACGCTCATCGGCCTGCAATTGGCGGGATTGTGGGCATTGAATTCTATCGGCTTTTGGGTGGTCCAGAGGACGGCGCTGCCCATCCCCGGCAATGTCGTCGGCATGCTGGCTCTTTTTGTGTTGTTGGTAGCTGGTGTCGTCAGGGTTTCCTGGTTCGAACTGACCGGCTCGTTTCTGATCAAGCACCTGGCGTTCTTCTTCGTCCCGATCACGGTTGGGCTGATGAACGCGGGACCATTGCTCCTCGCGCACGGCCCTGGGATCATGCTTGTCCTCACGATCAGCGCGGCCGGAGGCATCTTGCTGACCGGTCTCATCTCGCAAGTGCTGCTCGCCAGACCCTGGGGACGCGGAGACCGGTTGTGACTGCGCTCACGGCATTCGGCATTGCCGTGACGGTTGGCGCCTATTGCCTGAGCCTCTCGGCACGCAAGCGGTTTCCTTCGCCACTAACCTCCCCGGTTCTGTTCAGCACGGCCATCGTCATCACGGTTCTCTTCACATCAGGTATTTCCTTTGCAGAATACGCTCCGGCAAAGGACGTCATGACCGTTCTGCTCGGACCGGCCACCGTCGCTCTCGCCCTGCCGATGTACAAGAACCGCGAGGCGTTCCTCAGAAATATTGTGCCGGCCGGCGGCGGTCTGCTGGCGGGCTCACTGGGGACGATGATCATTGCCGGGCTAACAGCGCGAATCCTGGGCTTCACGTCGCTTCTCACCGCTTCGATCGCTATCAAGTCAACAACCGTTCCGATTGCGATCGAGATTGCGAAGATCGTCCATGGCAACCCGGCCTTGACGGCAATGTTTGTTGTCATCACCGGGATGCTGGGCGCCTCCCTCGGACCCTGGCTGATGAATCGCGCAGGCATCAAGCATGCCGTCTCGCGGGGATTGGCACTTGGTACGATCTCGCACGGACAGGGCACTGCGGAAGCAATCGTCGAAGGAGAGCTGTCTGGCGCTGTGGCCGGGGTGGCCATGGCGCTTGGCGCGGTCTGCACCTCGTTAGCGGCGCCCTATATCGTTCCGCTTCTGGCCGGATAGTTTACGAATGACCGCCTCAGACCGGCAGGTTCCACGCAGAAGCGCAAGAGCAGATGACTAAGCCGCCTCAGTTGGGGCGCAGCGCGAACGGCTCGAGTGCGGTGTGGATCGCGGCCGTCACCCAGTCGAACCAAAGATGCGGATCCTGGCAGCTGCAGGTGCCAATCCGGCGGACCTCCGAAGTGCGCTTCCTGCATCACGAAAAGCATATGCTCGGGATCGATCGTGAACAGGCCGACCTGCACCTCTTCGATCCGATACGCCGCGTAATCGTGCGTCCCCTCCAGGCGGTGCGATCGGTCGTCCATCCCGCGGCCATCGCATTGATGCCACAGATGCCACACGATAACGCCGAAAACCGCACTGAGGAAACAGGTTGCATCGGCGTCAAGCGCAGCCTGACCGCCGCCTCACAAACGCGCTCACAATGCTCTATGCTGCCGCGTCCGGATTGAGCGCCGAGGAACCGTGATGCACCACCCGTCGGGCCGCGCGGGGGACACAAGCAAGTCGATGCCTTCCTGGGTTGAACGGTTCGCGCGCGAACCTCCCCAGCCAGGCAGCCGACGCTCGGGGCGAGTGAAAGCAGTGGTGAAGTGAATGAACTGCCATGGTTTCACGCAGTCCTCTCGACACTTGCAGCTATGCGACGGCACGTCGAACAGCTCTGCCCAAACAACGACATCATCTGTCATCCTTGGCTGAAGCGCTCCTCCAGTTCGTTTGCAATCAGCCTGATCGATTGCGAGCGGTATGACATCGCACGCGAAATCATCGGCACGCCAATCGGCAGCACCATCAACTGCGCGATGTATTGCAAGGAATCGGACATTACCTCGGGCGGTATTAGCGTAGTCCGCGTGCCATCATCCCGGAAACCGGGGCATGGTATCCGGACGCGGGTAATGGAGCGACACGCGGCTAACTCTCTCGCCGAGCGCGAGAGACGCGGCCGCAGCATATACACTGAAGCGGCGGGGCGAACTCCTGCACTGCCTAGGCCTATCGCCCCGACGGGGCTGACGATCTAAGCGAGAGATAATCTCCGTTCGATTTTCCGCTATGAGGGGTCCGCATTGCAGCACACGACCGAAAACGTTGCACTATGTCGCTGGGGCGCTCTAGCAACACTTCCCGCCGGAGACGGTGTATGTTCACTGGTAGCATGGCTGCGTGCAAAATCAGGATCGGCCGCAGTTCGCCGAAGTAACCGTAGCAAATGAAGGCAATATTACTGGTGATCGCGAGAGCGCGAAGCGTCACCATGCGCTTCGTGCAGAACGTGGCGAAAACAAGGCTGCCAGCGAGATATCCAAGAAGCTCGGTCAGCGACAACGCAGCAATCCCCAGAATTTCGTTCCGTACAAATCTTTATATCAACAATGCACCGAAATCAATACGAAATGACACCGCCGGTATGAGCGAGGAAATCTGTGAACCAGCAAACCGCGAAAAATTCCACCCGCAGGTCCTTACCGCGCGATCTCGACCGGAGCGGGTAGGCCCGATCAACGGGTGCATGCGCGGCAAGCGATCGGCAAAGAAATGCACGCGCGCGAAAGAACCGCCGTCGATGATGTCGGAACGCCTCTCGGAGTCGGAAAAATTCAACCGAAGAAGCATCGCTACTGTCGGCACGAGCTTGAGACCGTGACGGACGAAATGGTCGGCCAGCATGAAGGGCGGGTTCGTTACAATGGCCCTGACGCTTTCCGGGGCTTGCCATTCCATCAGGAAGTCGGTGCGATCGCCGACCAGGTCGATCGCTGAGACAAAAAAAGCCATGGACGCGCAGCGCCTCGACAATGCGCCGGGAGCCGCAGAACGGCTCCCAGATGTGCTCGGGAATCCTTGCCATGCTGCGTCCAGGCGGTGTCGCGACGATCGTCGGGATGATCCCGATCGGCACGAAGATCGAGCTGCGAGCGGATTTCATGGGCGACTGCAAGATCCAGGGCACCAGCATGGGTGGTAAGGGGTTCCACGTCGACACGCCGCGCTTGCTGGAGCCTTGGCAGCAGGGTCGGCTGAACCTGGATATGCCGATCTGGGGCACGATCGAGCCGGAAGAGATCAACGCGGCGTTCGCAAAATTGAAGCCGGTGCACCGGCCAAGCAGTTGGTCGATTTCGGCGTCGCCTGAACAGTTGACAGGTCACGGCGCGGATCGCTCTTGTGGCGGCATGCGCGCGCGACACCTGATCTTCGCCACGTTGCTTATGGTGTGGGGGTGCATTGGCCAGGCCGCCGCGCAATCCCGCACGCAAGTGCAAAGCCGGTTCTTCATCAGCAGCGACGGCGTACGCCTGCATTTTCTGGAAGCCGGCCCGCGGGGCGCGCACATTCTGGTGTTTGTGCCGGGCTGGACCATGCCGGCCTGGATCTGGACCCCGCAGCTGGCCGCGTTCTCGCACCGCTATCACGTCATCGCGTTCGATCCGCGCGGCCAGGGTGACTCAGACGCGCCCTCCTGGGGCTACGACCAGGACCGCCGAGCCCGCGATATCGCCGATCTCCTGACACGTCTGGCACCGATGCCGGCAGTGATCGTCGGCTGGTCGCTGGGCGTACTGGACACGCTCGCTTACCTGCAGAACGAAGGCGACATGCGGATCGCCGGTCTCGTCCTCGTGGACAATTCGGTTGGCGAGGAACCCGCACCCGTTCCTGTCGAAATTCATTCGCGGCCCGGTCCGCCGCTGTCGCGCCCCGTGGCAATGCACCGCTACGTCGCCGGCATGTTTCTCGACAGGCAGCCAACCGCCTACATCGACCGCCTGACGGCTGCGACCCTGCGCACACCTAAGGCCGCCGCGCAGGAGCTGCTGTCCTATCCGGTGCCGCGCAGCTATTGGCGCGAGGCGATCTATTCCACCAGCAAGCCGGTTCTCTACATCGTGCGCCCGCATCTTGCCGCACAGGCCGCGAACCTGAAGATGCATCGGCCCAACACGGAAACCGCCGTGTTTGCGAATGCCGGCCACGCGCTTTTCATTGACGATGCCGCACGCTTCGACGCACTGGTTGCCAGTTTCATCGAGAGCCGGATCTGGCCGTGAGTTTTTGGCCGGTCTTCGTCGTCTCGCTGGCCTCGGTCGGCTACGAGACCGCGTTGATCCGCTATTTCGCGGTCGCGAGCTGGTCGGAATACGGCTACTGGGTGATCTCGATCGTCATGGCCGGCTTCGCGCTCAGCGGTGTGGTCCTGGCACTGTGGCGCGATCGATTTGCCCGCAATGGCGAACGCCTGCTTGCCGCGCTCCCACCAATTCTTGTGGTGGCCGCGGCACTGGGATTTCACTTCGTCACTCTCAATCCATTCAACCCGCTGCAACTGCAGAACGCGACGACCTGGACCAGCCAACTCTGGAACATCGCCGGCTACTATGCTGCGCTGCTGCCGTTCTTCTTCCTGGCAGGCTTTTTTATCAGCCTTAGCTTTGTGCTGAACGCGCGGCGTGTCGGCCTGGTCTACGCGTTCGACATGACCGGCGCGGCAGCCGGCACCGTCGGCATATTGCTTGCGATGTTCTTTGTGCATGCATTCTTCCTCGTGCCACTGCTGTTATTGCCGCTCGCAGTCGCAGCTTCCTGCGGCCCGCGCCGCTGGCGTATCCGCGGCACCATTCTCGCGATACTTGCCTCGCTCGCAGGCGCGGCGCTCCTGGTGTTCGACAATCAGGCGCGCATCAACGAGTTCAAGCCAATCTATGCACCTCTGCACACGCGGAATGCGCAGGTCGTTGCGACGCTGCTGTCACCGCGCGGCGACTACATGCTGCTGGACGATTTCACCGAGCGGCTTGACACCGACGTCTCCAACAACGCTGGCCTGCTGCGCGTGCCGGGGCCGCCGCGCACCTTTGGTCTCTACCGCGACGGCACCCGCATTGCCGCGCTGCCATTCCCGCCAGGCCCTTCGGTGGCCTACGCGCCGTCCGCGCTGGATGCGCTGCCTTATGAGCTCGTAGACCATCCCAACGCGCTTCTGATCGGTGCATCAGGTGGTTTCCGCATTGCGGAAGTACTCGCACAGGGGGCTACGCATGTCCGCGTGCTCGAACCTGAACCGGCGCTGCTCAATGCGTTGCATCGTGGGATGGGGCCATCGCCGCCCTGGCGCACCAATCCACGGGCTGTGCTGTCAGGGACCAGCCCGCTGGCAGCGACGCGTTCCAGCCAACGCTACGATGTGATCGATATTTCCTCCGACTTTCTCGACGCGGCAGAGGCAAACGTTACCGCGTTCACTGTCGAGGCGATGGTCAATTATCTGCATGCATTGACCCCCAATGGGATAGTGTCCCTGCCGGTGTCGATCCGTGATTTCCCCGTCTATGCACTGCGCGTGCTGGCGACGGCGCGCGAAGCCTTGTTGCGCGACGGCGTATCGCACCCTGCGACACATGTCGTGGTTTACCGGTCGGCGTGGAGTGTACGAGTACTGTTGTCGCGCAATGAATGGTCGCCCGCGCGCATCGCCGCGGTGCGCAAATTCTGCGATGATCGTTCGTTCGACGTGTCCTGGTACCCGGGCATCGACGTCCGCGCGGCGCGCGCTGGCATCTACAACGACCTGCCGGCGGTGTCCTTCACGACCGGAGAAATGGCCGCGGTGAGCCCCGATGATTCCCTTGCCGACGAGGCGGGCGCTGTACTGGCGGGCACGCCCAGTGCGTCACGTGGGTCGTTTAGCCTGGCGCCCGTAACGCTGGATCGCCCGTTTTTCTATGCGGTGCTGCGGCTGGACCAGTTGGGCACGTTGCTGCGCCGCCTGGAAGTACTGCCGCAGGCCGAGATAGGCGCACTGGTTAATCTGGCAGTGTTGGCGCAAGCGGCGGTCATCGCGCTGGTGGTGTTGGCCGCGGGCCTCACCTCGCGCACGAAGCGGGAGGGATCGGTTGGCTCGCAAGGCGAACCAACCGTCAGTGCCGGGGGGGGAGGTGCAACCGCCAGAGAAGCTTCTGGCGACACGCTACCCTCTGCGGCTTCACGGGCGCGGGTTGCGCTCTATTTTCCTGCGCTTGGCCTCGGCTTTCTGTTCATCGAAATCGCGCTGATAGAACATGCCAGCCTGTGGCTGAACAGCCGTACCAGCGGCTTTGCGTTAGTGCTGACCGGGATGCTGTTCTTTTCCGGTCTGGGCAGCCTGGCTGGCGACCGCCTGGCCATGCCCAACCGTCGCTGGCTGACACTCGCCTGCCTGGCGGTGCTGCTTTGGTGCGTCGTGGAGATAGCCGGTGTTCAGCCCGCGATGCTTGCCACCCTCGACTGGCCCTGGCCGCTACGCTGGGCGCTGGTGCTCGCCATCCTTGCGCCGGTATCGCTCGCGCTTGGACTGCCATTCCCGCTCGGTCTGGCGTGCCTTGGCCGAAACAGCAGCACGCTGCCGTGGGCGTGGGGGCTGAACGGGGCGTTCTCGGTCGTGGCGTCGCCAATGGCCAATCTCATCGCCCGCGAGTGGGGCCTCAACCGGCTGCTACTTTGTGCGGCCGCCATGTACGCTGTGGCCATGGCGTTCTACCCCGCGAAATCGGCCGGTTTCCGCCGATGACGTAGAGACGGCGGCACCTGCGCAACGGCACCATTCGCCGACGTCGCCCAGCAGTCCGTGCCGCCCGACGACGTTGGAAGTCGGCGGTGTTGCTTGCGAGCCAGCCGAGAAAGGTCATGCCTGCGCGCGATAGGGCGCGTCCCTTCCAGCAGATCTGGCCACGCCACCGGAAGTGCGCGAAATGCCAATCCAACGCACGACCAGCTTGACTGGCTCCCGCCGACCGCTGTCACATAATGGGAATCACAGGCCACGGGAGGAAACAACCATGCACACGCATGTCTATGTCGGCGCATCCGCACGGACCGGCGGCAACATCAGCGGCGTGTTCCGGCGCTCAGCGAATGATGGCGATTGGCAACATCTTACGTCGGGCTTTGTCGGTGACACGCATGTGCATGCACTGGCGGTACATCCCGACGATCCGGCCGTGGTGTACGCCGCGACCAGCACCGGCCTTTACCGCAGCCGCAACCGCGGTGGCGAATGGCGGCGTTTGGTCGCGCCGGCAGACGGTGAGCAGATGTGGTCGGTGCTCGTGCATCCCTCGGACCACCGCACGATCCTGACCGGCACCGCGCCGCTCGGCCTTTATCGCAGCGACGATGGCGGCGAGACATGGCGCAGCATGCCACGCCCCGCAGTCGCTGAGCGCATGGTCGGCGCGTTTCCCTCGCGCGTGATGCGACTGGCAGTGTCGCCGGCGCGACCGAACGAGATCTATGCGGGCATGGAAGTGAACGGCGCCATGCGAAGTGACGATGGCGGCGAGACATGGACGGATTGTTCCGATCCGCTGGTCGACCTGTCGCGCCAGCCCAACCTGCAAAGTGCCATCCTGACCAAGGACACCGCGGAGGGTATGCTGGACGTGCACGCAATCTGCGCATCACCGCACCGTCCCGGCACCGTGTTCCTTGCCCTACGCATGGGTCTGTTCTGTTCCCAGGATCGTGGCGCGACCTGGCAGGACCTGGATATTGGCCAGCACGCGCCGCATCTGCGCTACGGCCGTGATATCGTCGTGGCACCCTGGGACGCATCGGACATCTTCGCCTGCGTCGCCGACACGGCACGCGGCAGAGCCGGGCGACTATACCGCACCCGCGACGGTGGAAAAAACTGGGCGCAGTTCGATCATTCCATCAACGTGCGAAGCACGATGATGGCCGTGGCTCTTACGCCGTCCGATCGCCGTCAGGTCCATTGCGTGACGCGTGGCGGGCAGACATTCAGCACCGACGACGACAGCGGCAGCTGGCGTGAGTTCGCCATGCCGGAAGGCGCCGGTGCGGCGGTCGCTGTTGCGTGCGGGTGACGGCCTACGCAGGATGTTCCGCGGCGCGCTATGCACACGTGACGCCGGCAGAGAAGAACGCGTCGCGCTGTCGCGGCGCGACCGCGCGCAGCTGGCTCGAGACGTTACAGCCGACGTAACGGGTGTTTGGGCTGACGTGGCAGGCAGGCGATGGCCCGGCCGAGCTGGGTCGGCTTGATCGTTGACCCACTCGCTTGGCGTGCCACACTATGAACGAAGCCGCCTCGCATATCGTGCCGATCCTTCAGCCACGCAGCCGCAATGAAGCCGCGTATCCATCTGGCCATTGACATGTCCTGGACTCAGGTCGAGTCGGCGTGGCGCGAACCAGGGTCATGGGTCGGGCCGCATTATCCTGATGTCGGCTTGTTCGAGGATGCCGCCCGCATTGCCGAGCGCGGCCTGATCGACCTGATTTTTTTTGGCGACAGCACAGGGATTCCGAATACCTGGGAAGGCAACATCGACGCGGCGGTACGGCGCGGTGTCGCTTGGCCGCGGCTCGATATGAGCCCCTGGATCACCGCGATGTCGCGCGTGACGAAGCATATTGGCTTCGGACTGACCTATGCCACCACCTTCATGCATCCGTTTTATGTCGCGCGGCTGTTGAATTCACTGGACCACGTCACCAGCGGCCGCATCGCCTTCAACGCGATCACCTCGCAGCGCAGGGCCGATGCGGAGAATTACGGCTTCGACGAGCTGATGGACCATAGCCAGCGGTACGACCGGATGGAGGAGTTCATCGATGTCTGCAAGGCGCTGTGGGCCAGCGTCGATCCTGATGCATTCGTTTGGGACCGTGCACGCGGCCTGGTAGCCGATCCAGCCAAGGTGCGCGCGATCAATCATGTCGGCCGATTCTTCAAAGTCAAAGGTCCGCTGAGCGTGCCGCCCTCGCCGCAGATCTGCCCGGTTCTGATCCAGGCCGGAGGATCGCCCCGCGGAGTCCGCGCTTCCGCACATTTTGCAGACCATGTGTTCGGCGCCAACAAATCGATCCCACTGATGGCGGAGCAACGGCGCGATCTGGATGGCGCGCTCCGTGACGAGGGTCGTGATCCCGAACAGGTCGGTATCATCTGGGCCACCAAGATCAGCGTCGGCGAGACCAAGGTGGAAGCTGAAGCTGCGCGGGAGCGGCTCATTGAGAACGTGCCGATGGAAGCTGTTGGCGTGTGGCTGTCGCATAATACCGGGTTCGACATGTCCACCATGCCGCCTCGCTTTACCCTGGGCGAATTGCAGCAGACCATTGTCGGGGCCAATGCTTCGCCGCTCGGCGTGGTGGGGCTGCTGCTCAGGCAGCACGGTGCGGACGCTGAGTTCAGCCGCGACGAATTCATGCAGCACGGCTTGCGGGCGGCCACTGGCTACAATGCGACGTTCTGCGGCACGCCCGCGCAGATCGCCGATATCCTGGAGGAGAGGTTCGACGCATCCGGCTGCCGCGGCGGATTCATGATCGGTCATTCGCAGGCCGGCCGGCGCGAACTGTTGTTCAACCTGGTCGATCTTCTGGTACCGGAATTACAACGGCGTGGTCGCTACCGCACCGCTTACGAGGGCCGTACGCTGCGCGAGAACCTGGCGGCATGAACGATCCACCCCCGACCCGGCGCCAATGCTGTCAGGTTGCCGTTGATCACCAGACGGCTGATTCCAGGGAGCGGTGCGTTCCGATCAACGACCCGTCGTAGTGCTCATTACTGGACCCGACCGCACGTTTCGCGTTAATTTGAGACTGGCCATGCTGCTAGGCATTCTCTCATCTTTTACGGCAGCCCCTTCGCGGACGACACTCCTCGCACGCGGCTATGGCTATGCGCTCGCGCGCGAACTCCTTCCCTCTCCAGGACTCAAGCCCGGGGTATCCAGGAGCTTAATCTGATGAGCATCGGTGCACGCGACGTGCCGGACGGTTTTGCGCTGGAAATCACCGGAATTCCGCTCTGGGAGCCTCCATCCCAACAGACAGTAGATGCCATCACGTCGCACTGGGCCGACCGTGGCGTTCTGGTTTTCCGACGCCAGGCCCTCTCGGAAGCTGAACTGTGCGCTTTCAGCAGCAACTTCGGGACGCTTGAGCGGGTGGTGCGCACCGACTGGGCCTCGCCGGTGACGCCCGACGTCGGCGTCATTTCCAATCTCCGCAACAATGCGGGACAGACCATCGGCGGCCTGGGTGACGGCGAACTGCAATGGCACTCCGATCAGTCCTACGTGGCACAACCGGCAACCGGCTGTCTGCTCTACGCCGTGGAGATCCCGCCAACGGGTGGTGACACCTTCTGGGCCAATCTCGAACGCGCCTATGACGCGCTCCCCCCGCTGCTCCGGGCACGCATCGAGGGGCGCAGGGGGATATTCAGCTACACCAAGCGGCTCGCGGGGTACGGGGCGGACGACCGGACCATCACCGCCGAAATGCGCGCCAGGACACCGGATGTGGTGCACGACCTGGTCCAACGCAATCCGGTGACGGGACGTGCCAGCATCTACTTCGATCCAACCACGACCGTGGGCATTCTGGGCATGTCGACGGCAGAGGGCCAGGCCGTGCTCGATGAGCTGACGGAGTTCTGCACCGAGCCGCAGTTCGTTTACCGGCATCGCTGGCAGGTCGGCGACGTGGTGATGTGGGACAACGGATTTCTGCTGCACCGTCGTGAGCGGTTCGATCCGGACCAGCGCCGCCTGATGAAGCGCACCACGCTCGCCCTGTCGAGGCAGACCCACATCGTCCCCGAGGGCCGCCTCGCCGCGGCCGCCTGATTGCCCGGACCGAGGTAGGCGAGGCGGCGGACACGCCAGCGGGATTGTGCTGCCGTAATTGGTGAGACTGCGGGCCAGAGAGAACAATCGCTCTCGATTGCCGTATCAGGTTCCGCGGGATATCCCTCACGGGTGCTTACAATGTAAGCCGCGAAGGGAAGGGAAACGAATATGGCAACCTGGTCGTCGAGAACAGCGCAGCTCGCTGCGTTTGATCGCCGGGAGTACCAGGTCCGGCAGCCGTCTGCGTTCGGCTGGCTGTCGCGTTGGCTCGATCGTGGCTTCGTCGCACTGACGATCTTTCCCACGGCACTTACGGTGCTGCTGATCCTCGGCCTGCCGCTGGCGTTGTCGCTGTACTTGAGCACCCAGGCCTGGAGCGCCGACGAAACCTTGTTCGGTGGCCACTTCGCGGGGATGGCGAACTATCTCTCGCTGTGGGAGGATCCGGTCTTCATCAACAGCCTGACGTTGACCCTCGGCTACACTGCGGTCACGGTGCTGGCCGAACTGGTTCTCGGCCTCGGCGTCGCGCTGTTGCTTGACCTCGATTTGCCGTTGATCGCGTTCTTCCGCACCGCCTTGATCGTGCCGATGATGATGACGCCCATCGTTGCAGCGCTCTGTTGGAAACTGCTGCTCGACCCGGATCATGGCATCATCGACTACATTCTGG
>Ga0123356_10003960_pt1 | contig 15396 bp, 12 predicted proteins | sample TergutEmb28metaG_2_FD_92546 | JGI IMG/M metagenome (GOLD analysis project Ga0123356, IMG submission 92546) | Embiratermes neotenicus P3 segment gut microbial communities from Petit-Saut dam, French Guiana - Emb289 P3 | ecosystem: Host-associated > Arthropoda: Insects > Digestive system > Gut ... | reverse complement strand
ATTGTTCCTGAGTATTCTCAACATATTGGTGCTGTTGGGGCAGCACTCTTAGTATCTGGAATGGGTAAAAGACAAGAAAATAAATAATTTTATTTAATTTATTTATTTTACTTATATAATTTATTTAATTAGTTTATTTCATTTATAAAATTAATTTATTTATATAATATTCATATAATCTATATAATTTGAATTATTTTATTTAAATTAATAGTATTATATTTATATAATTTAATTAGTTTAACTAAAACTAAAAAGGTGCATTTAATGCTAGTTGAATCTACTGATAATGAAGGAGCAAAAGTTTATGAAATGATTATAAAACAAATCTTTCAAGACCTTCAACTATCTCCTTCAATTAAGGATATGAGAGTTTTTGTTGATCCTGATGAAGTTGTATTTATTTTAGCCATGAAAATGGATAAAACTTCTAATTTTACTATTTTAAGAGAGGTAGCTAATGTAAAATATGATAAAGAAGAGGATAAGACTATAATTCGTGTAAAAGATGAAAACTATTTTCCAAATATCTTGAAGAAGTTATGGCTTGAAAAAGGAAGGGAGAATATACATCAACCAGACAGGTTTAATTTTGTTCTTGAAGGAAAAGAAGATAATTTAGAAAATTTGGTTATTGATGATCCTCATGAAAATTTAAAGAAAAGAGTTTATGATGCAGCTTTTAGAATAATTCCTGAAGGTTTTAGAATAATCAGAGATATTTCTCAAGATGATATTATAGCTATTGTTTGTACTGATGAACTTATTAAAGATGAATGGTTGGACAAAGGTTTTGCTTATGTTGAAGAGTTAAAATCTTCTTAAATTCATTTAAACTCATACTTAATGAAGCACAATAAACTTTGATAAGGTTTAAATTTAGTTCAACATAGGAATAATAATATTTATTTTTTGAATAAAAAAATTAGAAAATAAAAAAGAATATAAAAAATAGAAATAACTATTTAAGACCCACACCATCAATCTCAATTTTATCTACGACTTCTTGACCTTCTTTAGCCATTTCATTAAATAGATTAATAGTTTCTTGCATTTTAGGAAGTGCTTGTTCTTTATATCTACTCACATCTTCTATTGCAGCAATAGCATCAGTAAAAGACGCTTTAAGGACTTCTGGAGAAATCATTGTTTCCATACTTGTTTTTTGTATTTCAGTTCCTTGTTCACGTAGCATACGGGATGTGGATTCGATTATGTTCTCTGTATTTTCATTAAGAATTTGGATTTTTTCAATAACTATCTTTTGATTGTATAATGCACTTGCAACCATTACACCAGTTCTTAGAGCAGTCACTGTAACATTTTTAGCACGATCAACTCCACGAATAAGCTCTTTATTGTTTCGTCTGATTACATTTAATGACACAATACCTTGTTGATTTACAACTATCATCTGTTGCATGTCCATTATTCTTTGTCTAAGTGGAAACAATATTTCCTCACGAACAAATGTAATTTTAGCTTCTTCAACTTCTTCAATCTCAGCTTTACGAATTTGAGCTTCAATTGACTCATCCATCATCTTACCTAATTCAATGTCAGCTATAAGTTTTTTTGTTAAATCCCTCAAATGAGATTCTTCAGCAATAAGTGTTGTGTTGTCATTTTGTAATGTTCTACTACCAATATCAAGTGATTTTATTATATTTGCAATAGCGGTTTCTGCTTTCTGATATCTGTTAAAATATCTTCTAACAGGATTAAATATGTTTCCTAAAAAACTTTTTTTGGCAAAATCAAGCATACCAGGATCTAAATCTTTCATTTGCATGTTTAACTCGGATAATTTATCTCCAACATCTCCTGCATCTTCTCCACCTTTGTTAAAATCAACAAATCTAGTAGCTAAAAGCTTATTTCTGTTTTGAGATCTATTTATTGCAGAAATCCCAAATTCATCTAATGGTTTTAAAATATTCTGTCTTTCGCTTGGATTATCAAAATCAGCTTTAAAAATTGCAACAGCATTATTTTCAGCCTGTGTTTGGAATTCTGAATTTTCTAAATTCTTTTCTTCAGTTTTAATAGTATTTTCTACTTCTTTTTCTATTTCTTTAACATCAAGTGAAAATTCTGTCATTTTATTACCTCTATTAAGTTTTAAATTTTTATTTACAGGATATATAAAATCTTATATTATTGTTCATTAATTATACTTTATTAGATTTTATTATATATTTTCAATTTTTTATTAATCTTTTTAGTTTATAATTAGAATAATTAATTATATTCTTTCTTTATCATTTGGATTTAATTATTTTTAAATTTTACTAATCATATTCTTTTACAGAATCAATGAGTTTTTTCATATCTTCTAATAAATCTTTTGCTTCATCAGAATAATGGTCTTCACTAGATTTACCTAAGCTAATGGCTAATTCATTTATTAAATCATCAATTTTTTCTACAATTGATTTTAATATATTTAATTTTCTTTCAAGTTCTTTATCAATCTTGGGGGTGTTTCTTGTAGCAATCTCAATTATGCTCAAAATTGATTCTTTTTGTTTATAAAAAGTCTGATTACAACTTTTGATTGTTTCTATGAATCTATCATAAGTCATCTGGGGTGGGGCAAAACGTTTTTCAATTACTTCAAGAGCAGTTCTTTCTTTATTTTGATACATTTTTTCCAAATCATAAATCTGCTTTTCATAAAAATCGAGTGATAATACATTATTAGAAATAGTAGTTTTATTTCCTTTTTTGTCCATTAACTTTTCAGAAACGATATTTTGGAAATTTTCATATTCAGTATTCATTGTAGTGTTGATTAAAGCATTTTGATTAGATGAATTTTTAGAACTGGTTTTTTGAACATTAGCTACTGTAGGATTTTTAAGTTTTTTATTTCTGATTTCTTGCCTTTTTACTTCTTGTTTTTTTAAAGTTTCTGCATATATGGAGTCAGGTTTTCTTGAATTTAGTTTTTCTTCATCTTCTTCAATTTTCATTAATGCGGATTTTCTAATTATTGAATTAATATTATTGTTAGCAATGTCCGATAATATTTTTCTGTCAAATATTTTAGATATAGCTATCAATTGACCTTTGACTGAAAAGTTACGATTTTTAACTACTTCAAACAATAATTTTTGATCATTGATTTTATCAATTCCGATTCTACCGACAATTAGCTCCTGAATAGATTTATCTAAACTATTTTTAGCAATATCGACCAATAAATTTTCATCAGAAATTTTGCAAATAGCTACTTCTCTAATAGACTGATTAATAGAAGTATTTTTAGATATTTTAGTTAATAATTTTTCATCATCAATCCCATTAATGTCTTTGTTTTTAATTATTTCAAGAATAGTTTTAATATCTTGAATAGAATTTTCATCTATTTCTTGAATGTCATGATTAGAACAGTATTTAATAATTTTGGATAGTAATTTTTCATCATTAATCTCATTAATATCTTTGTTTTTAATTATTTCAAGAATAGCTTTATTCTGAATAGAAGAATCCAAACTATTTTTAGCTATTTCAATTAAAAATTTCTCCTCAGATGGAATATTAATAAATCCAACATAATTTGTAAGTTCTTTCAATATAGATATATTATGAATTTTTCCAATAGATATATCCTGAACGAAAAGATTTGAACTATTTGTAACTATTTTAACTAAAAATTCTTCATTTCGAACATATTCTATAATTTCATCATCTTCAACAAAATTAATCAATTCTATTATTTTTGTTTCATTTCCTTCAAATGCTAAGTAATCAATAGCTTCAATAATTTTATTTTTTAAATAATTCTTTCTGTTTTTAGATAATCTTTTAATGCTAGAACTAATATTTTTTGAAGCAAAATAGGATAACCCTTTAAAATCATAACTTACTTTAATAGCTAATAAAAAATCTTCACTAGACTTGGAGTTAAATGCACTTAACAAATCATCATTTCTATTTTTAAGATTAGAAATTAGTTCATCAATTCCCTCATGTTTCCAAGTTTTTTTTCGTTTGATTGAATTATCCATTTTATCAATTTTATTTATACTTTTATAAAAATAAATATAATAATCAATATATTTCATATCATATTAATTACTCTTCAATTTATTAAACAAATCATTTATACGTTTTTTGCGTTTATTTGTTTCATCATGATTTATAATAATCTCTATTACATCACCTTGTTTTGCATCTGGAAATAAAACTAGTGGAACATCTATCATTTCTTTATTTGGTAATTCTACAACTGCAAAGTTACCTTCAAACCTATCTACAATTACCTGCATTGCACTCTCCCCATCTTGGTATGGAATACTAATGATTTATTGAATTTTTTTGTTTTCTCGATTCTGTTTCTATTTTTATTGGTTGAATCTGTAAAGAGATAAATAATATTTTGAATTTCTTTTATATGCTATTGTACTTTTTGTTTTAAAAATAAGGGACTTTATTTCAAGTGTTATACTCAATATCAATACTATTTCCATCTGATATTGCGATTATATTTCTTACTTCATCAGTACGATACACTTTAACCCCATTTTTTTCTAATATTTCTAGTATTTGAGAACTTGGATGACCATATTGATTATCTTTCCCACAACTTATTATTGCAAATTGAGGAGAGACTTTTTCAATGAACTTAGTGTTTGACGAATAACTACTACCATGGTGACCAATCTTTATTAAATCAGCTATTATATTGGAATTTGAGTTTAAAATATCATTTTCCACTTTAGTACCAGCATCACCCATTAATAAAAATGAATTATTCATATATGTAATGTGTATTACTAAAGACATATCATTATTATCCGAATATTTTTTAATTGGAGATAACAATGTAACATTAAAATCATCAGATTCTAATATTATATCATTTGCTTTAAGAGTTGATATGGTTAAACCTTTGCTATCAATATTTAATAATAAATCTTCAAATGTTTTTGTTGTGCTTGTTACATCGCTCATGTATATAGTACCTATATCAAAATTATTTATAACAGTACTCATACCACCTATATGGTCTGCATCAGGATGAGTCATTACTAAATAATCTATCTTTGAAATGTTCAATTTTTTTATATAGTTTACTACACTAGTTCCATACTCTCTTTTTCCAGCATCAATTAGCATAGTCTTATTATTAGGCAATATTACTAAAGTTGAATCACCTTGTCCCACATCTAAAAAATGAAGTTCTATTTTACCTAGTACGTCTTCTTTAACATTGGTTTCTGCACTAACATTCTGTAGTTTGTTTTCATTTGAACCATGGTTATTTCCTATAGCTGTTGTGTCATTTAAATTAAAATTTTCTAGTTGTAATCCCATGGCACTTATACCAATCGATAATATCACAGCTATACTTAATACAATAAAAATTGCTCGAATTTTTTTCACACTTACACCATTTTAGTTTATTAATAATGAGATTGCTCTAATATTTTACTTTTAATATTACAAGGTTTATCTATTATATTCATTATATTAACTAATATAAGTTAAGTTCTACCCACTATCAGAAAAGATATTCGCCATAACAATATGTTTAGAAAAATCGGAATTAAAATTGATTCATATTCTAATTATCTTATTCTTATAAAAATAATTTGTTTTTCAGTTAAATTATAGTAGTTGAATTATATTTTTAAACTTTATTAACTATATTCTTTTACAGAATCAACAAGTTTTTCCATATCTTCTAATAAGTCTTTCACATCATCTGAGGATTGTTCAGTATTACTTAAATTTATAGCTAATTCATTTGTTAATTCATCAACTTTTTTTATAATTGATTTTAATATATCTAATTTCTTTTTAAGTTCCTCATCAACTCTTGATGTGTGACTTGTAGATACTTTAATTATATCCAATGCTGACTTTGATTGATTATAAAAAATGTGATTACAACTATTTATTATTCCAATAAATTTATCATAAGTAATTTGAGGGGGAGTGAAACGTTTTTCAATTAGTTCAAGAGCAATTTTTTCCTTGATTTTGTATAAATTTTCCAATTCATGGGCTTGTTTTTCATAATTTTTAAGTGAGGATATACTATTAGAAATAGGAATATTGATTGATTTTGGGTCTAGATTATCTTCTTTAAAGTCATCCTCTGTTTCAGTTTCAAATTCTGAATAATTTTTTGAAATTTTATCTAATTCTTTTTTTCTTTTCATTATATAAAATTCCATCCGCTCATTAAATTCTTTTTCATCCTTATAACTTGTAAATATTAAATAAATACCATAAATCCAGAAAGTAAATGGATTAATAATCCATGAAATAATCATTTTACCGATTTTTCCATTTAAACCATAAAATAGTCCAGTTAGTAGTATACTTGTCCACCAATATTTTTTTTCATTAACTATTCTTAAGTAGTTTAAATCATCAGCAGTTTCCGCTATCTCTATTTTCTCTTTAAGATATAGTAATTCATTTTCAAAATTCATAATATCCCTTTTATGATAAATCTAATAATATTATTTAATTTAATAAATATTAATATTTTACTAATCATATTCTTTTATAGAATCAACTAGATTTTTCATATCATCCAATAAATATTTCACTTCATCAGAATAAAATTCTTCACTAGAATTACTTAAATTTATAGCCAATTCATTTGTTAGTTCATCAATTGTTTCTATCAACGATTTTAAGGTACTTAATTTTTTTTTAATTTCTTCATCAATTCTCGGGGTGTGTTCTGTAGCTACTTCAATTATGTTTGATGCAGATTCTACTTGTTCATAAAAAATTTGATTACAGCTATCTATTACTCCTATGAATCTATCATAAGTAAGTTGTGGTGGGGTGAAACGTTTTTCGATTAGTTCAATAGCAAATTTTTCTTTGATTTTGTATAGGCTTTCTAATTCTTGTATTTGTTTTTCATAAACTTTAAGTGATAATATATTGTTGGAAATTGTGGGGTTAATTGATTTAGATTTTAAGTTATTTTCTTCTATAACATTTACTTGTTTTTTAGTGTTAACTTCAGTATAATTTTTTAAATAATAAATGTAAATTGTGCAAAATGATAGAATTCCAAGTGTAAATAAAAAAGTCAAAATGAATGCATTAGATGATGATATGTAATATTCAATGATTAAATATAATACAAATGCGGGCATCAGAGAACCTCCCCACATCACAATAAGCTTATCTCCGTATAGCTTTGTTTTATCTGAAAAACTACCTATTCCTCTTTTTAATCTAATTTTTGAAGCAATTTCTGATTCCCCTGCATATTTTAGTATTTCATCATCAGTTAAGATTCCTATTTTTGGTTCAGGAATATATTTCATGCCTGAAAAACTGTCGGTTCCTTCCACAGGATTACCTTCAATATCAGTAGGTTTTCCATCAATTGTGTTATGATAATTCAATGGACTAGTCAATCTCCTAATTTCTCGTTGTCTTAATTCACCATCAATATTTTCAACATTTTCTGCTTTATTCATTTTTTTTATCCTAATATCTTTATTTTGAGTTGAATCAAGAGGAGAAATATGGCTGTTATTATATTGAGTTTCAAGTTTTTTCCTTATTTCAATCTCATTAAAACCATAAATAAATTCATTTTTATTTATCACAATAGTGGGATTTACATACACATAGTTTTGTATTTCTCCACTAGTTGACCAAATAAAATTCATAGGGTCAAGCCCATATTCATTTATAAGTTTATCTACAAAAACAGTATCTATATTTATAGAATTTTTAAGAATCTCCCATTGATTTTTATCTACCTTACACATTTGTAATGTGGGATTTGATAATTCTTCTGGTAAGAATTTTACTTCAATCACACGGAATTCAATGTTCAGTTCATTCAACAACTCTTTAACTGCATTAAATGGTGTGGAATCGATTGAATTCTCGTCACAAATAACTAAAATATCATTAACATCTTTATCATTTGATGTATTATCTGTTAAAGTATTTTGATTAGCTAAATTTTCAAAACTTCTTTCTTGAACATTATCTTCTGGAAGATTTTTAAGTTTTTTTATTTCTTGTTTTTTTGCTTTTTGTTTTCTTAAAGTTTCAGCATATCTCTCATTTCTATCATCATAATAGAAACTTGAATTTATTTCATTTGTATCTTCTTTTTTTATTGAATTTACAGCATAGAGATAAGTATATAAAATTCCTAAGTGACTCCCTCCACTATTATAAGAAGTAATTACTTTGGATTTTATTTTTTGAGCATCTTCATCTTTTAAGTTTAATTTAGCTAATCTCCCACCAATTTCATTTTCATAATTAGGACCTAATAAATCCACTAATTTCTTTTTAGACTCAGATTCTTTTGTATTATTCATTTTTTTATCTCCATGATATAATTAAAGATTTAATTCATTAATTTCTTTAGAATTCTATTTTTGAAATTTTAAACAAATAATAAAAGAATTAAGCATTTAAACATACATATTACAATTAAACAATTAATTATCTTAATTAAATATTTTAATAATAATTTTTATATTATATAAACTATAAATTATTATAATATTATATTTTCATATAATTTTTATATTAAACTTATTGAATTATAATATATTTAATTAATTTATTTCATATATTTATATATTATTATATATAATGTTCATATTAATTAACTATAAATTATTATTATAATATTTCCATATAATGATATATAATTTTCATATATTTATTTAATAATATTTTATTGATATAATTATTTTAATTAATTATTAAGGTGATATTTATGACAGAACATAAAAATGAAAGATTTGCTCATGTAACTAAGGCACACCCTTGTTTTAATGAGAAAATGCATGATAAGGTAGGTCGAGCACATGTTCCTATTGCTCCTAAGTGTAATATTTACTGTAATTTTTGTACAAGGGATATTAATCAGGATGAAAATAGGCCAGGAGTAGCTTCTTGTGTTATGAATGCAGATGACGCAATTGAACATGTTGAAGAGGTGACTAAAGAAGGACCAATAGCGGTAGTTGGTGTAGCTGGCCCTGGTGACTCTCTGGCAAATGAAGAAACTTTTGAATTCTTTGAAAAACTTGGTAAAGTTAATCCGGATTTAATCAGATGTATGAGTACAAATGGACTTTTACTTCCAGATTATGCAGAAAAATTATCAGCACTTGGAGTAAATACTGTCACAGTTACTGTTAATGCAATTGATCCTGAAATTGCTAAAGATATTTATACTTTTGTTAATTATAAAGGTAAAGTTTACAAAGGAAAAGAAGCCGTAGAAATTTTAATTAACAACCAGCTTGAAGGAATTGAAAAGTTAGCTAACCTTGGAGTTATTATTAAGGTTAACAGTGTATTAATTCCTGGCTTGAATGATGAGCATATTGTTGAAATAGCTAAAGAAGTTAAAAAACGAGGAGCTTCACTTATGAATGTCCTTCCACTTATTCCATTAAACAAAATGAAGGATTATTCTCGTCCAAGTTGTGCTGAGATAGAAAAAGTTCGAGATGAGGTTGAAGAAGTTTTACCAGTTTTTAGAGCTTGTACTCAATGTAGAGCAGATGCTTATGGAATTCCTGGTAAAAAAAGTGAAGATAAACATTTAGGAATGACTCCTGCAAGTCATTATTAGTTTAACATGGTTGTTATTTGATTATATATTTTTTAATCAAAATTTTGAATGATTAGGATTTATATAACAATTTTTTATATTTTTTCATACTTTTATATTTTTTTTATAACTTTTTCTATGTTTTTTTATATATTTCTTATATATTTTTTCTATATTTTTTTTAATTATTTTTTATATAATCTATACAAGTATAGCTAAGAACTATCAATTCTAACCTAAATTCTTTTTATTTTTTATATTTTTATATATTTTTTTACTTTTAATATTTTAAATGCTTAAATCATCTTTTTTTTATAAATGAACTTATATTAAAAGTGTATATAAAGGATAAAAAGAATATAAATAACTCTAATGTGAAAATAACAAGTCTTTCAGTTAACCCTAGGATGTTTAAATCTAAAGCCATGGAAATTGGATTTAAGATTCCAAAAATAATTATAAGGATAGCTACTCCTAATGATATTTTTCCAAGTTTTTTGAATTTTTCTTTCTTTAAAAAACCAATACCTAGTAAGAACAAAAATATAATTGTAAACAATACAGTTATTCCAGTTATAATAATATGCATCATATTTTGGAAATTTAGCACTGTTTTATCTGGAGATAATGGGAATAGTCCAAAACCTATTAGAGATATAATTGCCATTGATAAGAGGAATATGAAACCTAATTTAGTAATGGAGTTATACTTTTCATTGAATGATTCTATTACCATAGCTATTGCAAAAATAACGAAACAAAGCCCATAAATCACGGTAAAAATTCCAATAAGTTCTGCATTAGGAGCACCTACGGCTGTTAAAGAACTTATGTCTGTTGTTATAGGGTTATATTCACTCCAAAGTAATTGTCCTAAGAAAACATGAATGAAGTAAAAAACTACAGCAACCATTCCAAAAGATTTGAGTATTTTCAATATCATATGACTTATTTTAGTTTTTAATTTATTTAACACTTTTTGCTTATTAATTAAAAATATCTAATATTTATTAGTAAAATGAAATTTTATTATATTTTATATAATCTATCAGAAAGAGCTATTAGCAAAATGAAATTTTATTATATTTTATATAATCTATCAGAAAGTATTTATTAAAAGCTAAACATAGTTTTTTATTGTCGATGATTAAGAATAACAAATGAATAAATGATTTAAAATTAATTTTAAATAAATATAATACTTTTTAAACTCAAAGTTATTAGGGATACCATGAAAACAATGGAATGGAAAGATAATAAGCTTATGCTAATTGATCAAACTAAATTACCAGATGAATTAACTCACTTCTACTGTGAAACTTATGAAGATGTGATCATAGCTATTCAAACAATGGTTGTTCGTGGAGCTCCAGCTATTGGGGTAGCTGCAGCTTTTGGAATGGTTCTTGGAGAACTTGCTGGGGAAAATTCAGAAGAAGTAGCTAAAAAGATCAAGTCTTCCCGTCCAACAGCTGTAAACTTATTTTGGGCTGTTGATAGAGTTTTATCTAGTGATAATTTTCTTAAAGAAGCTTTGGATATGTATAAAGAAGATATTGAGACTAATTTAGCTATTGGCAGAAATGGTGCTGAAATTATTGAAGATGGTGACACTATATTAACTCATTGTAATGCTGGAGCTCTTGCCTGTGTTGATTATGGAACAGCCCTTGGTGTTATTCGCTCTGCATTTCATGAAGGTAAAGATATAAATGTCTTATGTGATGAAACTCGTCCTCTTGGTCAAGGAGCTCGTCTCAGTGTTTGGGAAATGCAAGAAGAAAAAATTCCAGTTAAACTCATTCCTGATGTAGCTGCAGGTTATTTAATGCAACAAAGTGAGGTAGATAAAGTTGTTATTGGTGCAGATAGAGTAGCTCATGATGGAATAGCTAATAAAATAGGATCACTCATGGTAGCTCTTGCAGCTAAAAGATTTCATGTTCCTTTCTATGTAGCTGCTCCTCTTAGTACTTTTGATCATGATATATCTATTTATGATACAGAAATAGAAGAAAGAGGTCCTGAAGAGGTAATTCATTATGGTGGGTGTCGTATTGCTCCTATGGGAACTGAAGTTCGAAACCCTGCTTTTGACATTGTTCCAAAAGATTTAATTACAGGGATCATCACTGAAAAAGGTATTATTGATCCAGATAAATTTAGTGAGTTTTTTCAAAAATTAAAATATGAAGAGTAAATTTTAGAGTATGAAGAGTAAATTTTCAAAAATTAAAATATGAAAAGTAAAAATGCTTTAAAAAGTATGGTAGTGGCTTTATGAAAGGAGTTTTATTTTTTTATTTTAGCATCAACAACAATATGCCATTGTCCAGGACTACTTGATTTGACTTTACGAGTAGCTAAAACCTCAACATTTTTATCATAATTTTTTGCTACTTTTTTTATTCTTTCAATAGCTAAATCATAATCATCAGAGAATTCATAGTAGTGAATTATCCCATCATTGTTTATAAGAGAAATAGCTAATTCTAAAAATTCTTTTGCAGTTCCAGGCAAGTTCATAATAATTCTATCGAATTTTATATTTTTATTATTTTTATTCATGAATTTTTCTTTTGCTATTTGATTTATATCTCCTAAAATAGGGGTTATTTTTCCTTTTAGCTTGTTGAGTTCTATATTCTCTTTCATGTATTTTATAGCAACTTTATTGATATCAACAGCATAGATATTCACATCCCTATCTTTAGCTATGAGAATTGGAAATGACCCAATACCTGCAAACATGTCTAGAATGGTTTCTCTATCTTTTACTTGATTAGCTATTCTAATTCTTTCTGTAGCTAATCTTGGAGAAAAGTAAACATCAGCTACATCTAGTTTAAATCTAGTTCCATGTTCTTTGTGTATGGTTGTTGTGATTTTTTCTCCAGCTATGTGTTCTAATTGCCTAGTTCTTGTTACTCCTTCAATAGCACTTTTTTTCATAAAAATCGCTTTTCGTTTTGTAAAATTGAGAGCAGCTTCTCCAATTATGTCTTTTTGGGCTTGAAGGTTTTCAGGGATTTCAAGAATAACTATGTCTCCAATAATATCGAATGAAGTTTTTAGATCTTCTATCTCTTTTTCTGTTAGTTTTCCTTTGAGGTAGTCTGTTATACTTTTTGGTTCTTTTTTCATTTCTTTAAAATCTTTTTCAACAATATTTAAATTATTTTTTAGATCATTTTTCAGTTTTACACAGACTTCTTCAACTGTTTCACTATCTATTTCTTCTTTTATAGGAATATATCCATAACTATCTTCAGTGAGAATCTTATAATTTCTAGCTATAATTTCTTTTTCCATTAGTATTTTACGTAGTTCATCTATATGTCTTAATGTAGTTTTTATAGCTAACATATTATCACTTATTTTTATCAATATATAATGAATTATGTTAAAGTATTTTTAAATTTTTTAATTATTCTTATTTTTATTTTATAATTTATTCTTATTTTATAGACTTATTCTTATTCTTATTTTTATTATAATTTTATATGAATAATTTGTTATAGAATATATAGAATAATAGAGCAATGATAATTATATAATTATTTAACTTATACAATATTATACAATAATAATGATTTGTTATGTTTTCATTTCAGTTTAAGTTATAATAATTATATCTGTAAATAATTTGATTATAATGGTTGTTTTATTGGGGATTTTATATATTTTTTATCATGGTTTTAGTTATGGTATTTATATTTGTGAATAGTTTTGTTGATGTGTTTGTTTTATTTGGGATTTTATATATTTTTTATTATAGTTTAAGTTGATATTTATATTTATAAATAATTTTATTGATATATTTGTTTTATTAGGGATTTTATATATTTTTATTATAATTTATTAATATAATTGTTAGTATATTAAAAAATGATAAAAATAATGTTTTATTAAGAAATTTATAATATAAAAATATTTTTAAAAAGTATATCTTAAATTATAAAAAATTTGTCAAATTTGGTTAGATAACAATTAATGAATTTATATACAATAAAAATATTCTAAAGAATAAAATTAAATAATGAACAATTAGTTTCATTGGTTTCTATGAGGAATATTTATTTTTTTGTTTTAGTAGTTGTGGTAAATAGGGTTATTAAGACTAGTAATATGGTTATTATTGGTATTCCTGTATTTTTCATATCTGCTTTTCCAATGGTGTTTTCATTGTTTTTAATGATTTTTATTTTTGCTGTTTTAATATTGATTGCATGCGATCCTGCACCGCTGTAACTTCCAGTGACTGATACAATGCCTGATTTAGTAGGGGTGAAAGTTATTTTTGCTTTACCTTCTTCAGGAGAATCAGTTCCTATAAACTTACCATTAATGTAGAAATTAATTTCTCCTCCTGTGACTGGGTTGCCCATATCATCAGTCAAAGTGGCATAAATAGTGATTGGAGTATTTTTTTTAACTTTCAAAATAGTGTTACTGAGAAAAGTCAAAGTAAGAACGCCCATAGTACCATCATTGAAAATAACGTTTCCAAGTTCACCAGCAGTGTTAGCAGTCATTGTATTGCCAGAAACTAACATATTACCTGAATTAAAAATACCTCCACCAATTTCACTTGCATGATTTCTGATGAAAGTAGAACCAATTATACTCATATCACCATCATCATCATTGTAGATTGCACCACCAGATTCTGCATCATTATTTCTGAAAACGGAGTTAGTTATAACAAATCCAAGTCCCCAATTGTAGATTGCACCACCAGATTCTGCATCGTTATTGTTGAAGTTGGAATTATTTATAGTAGTGTTATTACCATTATTGAAGATCACACCACCGCCATCTGCATTATTATTTTTGAAAGTGGAGCTACTTATGCTAAGTTCATTACCATCATTGTAGATTGCACCACCATCAGATGATGCTGAATTATTATTGAAATTAGAGTTAACTATACTGGAGTTAGTGCCATTATTGCAGATTGCACCACCAAATTCTGCGTTATTATTGTTGAAGTTGGAGTTAATTATAGCAAGGTTATTGCCATTATTGTAGATTGCACCACCATCACCATCATTAGTTCCAGTATTTCTTGCACTAGCACTATTATTTGTAAATGTACAGTTTATGAATGTTAAGGTAGTGTTAGTATATGGATTATATATTGCACCACCATTTGCTAAGGTATTTCCATTTGTGAATGTTATGTTTATAAATGTGACATTTATGTTGTTAGCTAGATTGAATATTCCTGTAAGTCCTTTTCCATCAATAATCACTTGGTTTGTTGGACCATTTCCTTGGAGGGTTATGCTTTTAGATATTGTTATATTAGTGTCTTCATTGGTTTTATTGTATGTTCCAGAAGTCAAAAATACTGTATCTCCAGAATTAACGCCTGAATCATTCACAGCTCCAAGAATACCTCCAGAATCACTATCACTAATTGTTATATCAGCTGCAGAAACTGTTTGTAAAGCACAAGCTAGAAATAAAACACCTATTATTAATAAAATTATATGATATGTCACTTTTTTATAGTTTTTAAGCCTTATCATGTGTTTACCTTTTAAAATTTTTGACCTTTTATTTTATGGTAGTTAATGATTTAATGTTAGATTTTAACAGGATAAAAATCATTCAGTTTCATTTTTTGAAGAGTCTATTAATATATTGGTTAGAATATGTAATTGTTCGTATAAATACTTTTTTATGAAATTTTTTATGTATAAAATAATCTTTATTTTAGGATATTTATCTTAATTTAATAGTAGACTAATTTGTAAATTTATTTTAATATTTTATATAGCTTTATACTATTTTAATATATTTTAAATTAT
>Ga0123356_10003959_pt1 | contig 15397 bp, 13 predicted proteins | sample TergutEmb28metaG_2_FD_92546 | JGI IMG/M metagenome (GOLD analysis project Ga0123356, IMG submission 92546) | Embiratermes neotenicus P3 segment gut microbial communities from Petit-Saut dam, French Guiana - Emb289 P3 | ecosystem: Host-associated > Arthropoda: Insects > Digestive system > Gut ... | reverse complement strand
GTCTCGGCCAGCACAGCGCCGTCGGGCGCAAGGAGGGCGGCGGCGGTGTCGTCGCAGGAACTTTCGATACCGAGGACCGGGCCACAGAGCAAAGGTCACTTCCCTTTCGATGGGGCGGGTAATAGGACAGGTCGATGCCGTTCACCCAGCGATCATCCGATGCCCCTGGCTGAGCGCCCCGTCCCGCCGCATACCGGACGCCTGCCGCTCCGCGTCGGCACGCGCAACTCGCCCCTGGCTCTCGCGCAGACCGGCACCTTCCTGGCCCAGATCAGCCGGTTCTGCCCGGTCATGCGCGACCTCGACGCGTTCGAGAAGCTCGAGATCCGCACCACGGGCGATCGGGTGCAGGACCGCCGCCTCGCCGATATCGGCGGCAAGGGCCTGTTCGCCAAGGAGATCCACGAGGCGCTTCGCGATCGCCGCATCGATTTCGCGGTGCACAGCCTCAAGGATCTCGAAACCGAGCTGCCCGAGGGCATCCTGCTCGCCTGCACCATGGAGCGGGAAGATCCGCGCGACGCGCTGATCGTGGGCCCGGGCTTGGCCACACCCGATCCCGCGGACCCGCTCGCCTGCCTGCCGGCCGGTGCCGTGATCGGCACCGCCTCGGTCCGCCGCCAGGCGCAAATCCTGCACCTGAGGCCCGACCTCACCATCGCAACGCTGCGCGGCAATGTGAACACCCGGTTGAGACGCATCGCGGAGGGCGCCTGCGCCGCCTCGCTGCTCGCCCTCGCCGGGCTGAGCAGGCTCGGATTGGCGGCGCGCGCGAGCGCTGTGCTGGAGCCTGACCTGATGGTGCCCGCGGCCGGGCAGGGCATCATCGGGATCACGGTGCGGGCAGACAACACCGAGCTGATCGAACTGCTCGCCGCGATCGAGGATCGGCGTGCGCGGGCGGTCGCGACCGCCGAACGGGCGCTGCTCGCAGCACTCGACGGATCCTGCCGCACGCCAATCGGCGGGTACGCGCGCCTGCGAGCGGACGGCTTGCTCGCACTCACCGGCCTCGTCGCCCGGCCCGACGGCTCATTTCTGCTCAAGCACACGCTCGCGGGAGCCCCGGACGACGCGCGACGGATCGGCGCCGAGCTCGGCGACCGTCTGCGCGCCGAAGCGCCGGCCGACCTCTTTGCCTGACACGCGCGATCGGGTCCTGCTCACCCGCCCCGAAGCGGGTGCGGCGGCCACAGCGGCGCGCGTCGCCGCTCGCGGGTTCGTGCCGGTGATCGCGCCGCTGGCGCGAATCGAGCGCCTTGCGGCCAAACTGCCGAACCCGGCCGACCTGCAGGCGATCGTCGTGACGAGCTCCAATGCCCTTGCCGCGATCCCATCCGAGTGGCGTACGCTGCCGCTGTTCGCGGTGGGAGACGCAACGGCGGTGCGCGCGCGGGCGGACGGATTTCGAAGCGTCGCGAGCGCGTCCGGCGACGCCGGCGATCTCGCCTGCCTCATCGCGCGGAGCGCGGCGCCGAACGCCGGGCCGCTGCTGCTCGCCAGCGGCGCGGGCCAGGGAACCGGGCTCGCCGAGAGGCTGGAGCGGGCCGGATTTTCGGTGATCCGGCGGGAAGTCTACGCGACACGGATGGCGGCGGAGCTGCCGGATCCGGCGCGCGTGGCACTGGATAGCGGGCGGCTTCGCTCGGCGCTGTTTTTCTCGGCCGAGACCGCGCGGACATTCGTCGCCCTCGTCATCGCTGAGGAACGCGACGACCAGATGCGTACGATCGACGCGCTGGCTATCGGTCGGCCGGCCGGCGTGGCATTAGAACAGCTTCCGTGGCAGGCCGTTCACGTGGCCGCCAGGCCCACCCAGGACGATCTGCTCGCATTACTGCGATGAACGATACACCCGCCCTGCCCCCGCCGGAGGAGCCGGCCCCCGCAGTGCCCCCCCGCCAATGGGGGCGCCTCCTGCCCTTTATGTACCTGCTGGGCTTCGTGCCACTGGCGGTCGGGCTCATCTGGCTGTGGCGCAGTCCGCCTCAGCCACCGCTGCGCCCCGCTGCCGATCCGGCCGAGGTCGCGGCGTTGCGCAGCCAGGTTCAGGGACTCGAGCAGAGCCTCAGCCGTCTCGAAGAGCGCGCCCTCGCCCAGCCAGCCGATCTCAAGCCGCTCGACAACCGGCTCACCGCGCTCGAACGGCGGCCGTCAGTGCCCGGCGATATCGCAACCCGCGGCGATCTCGCGGGATTTGCGACCCGCGACGATCTCGCCGGACTGGTACCCCGCGCCGAACTTGGCGGCATCGCCAGCAAGATCGACGGTCTCGCCGGCCGGCAGGACCAGCTTGCCCAGCGCGAGCAGGGGTTCGAGACGGCGCTCGGCAATCGCATGGATGGGCTCGAGAGCAAGCTCGCAGGGATCGAACAGGAGCTGACGGCCGCCAAGGCGCTCGCGGGGCAGGTGGATCAGGCCGCGAAGCGCCTCGATGTCGTCGAGAGCCAGGCAGGCCAGGTCGCGGCACTCGCCGACAAATCCGGGCGGATCGCCCGTATCCAGGCCGCGCAGGCCGCGCTCAACAGCGGCGCGCCGCTCGGCGAGCTGCCCGGCGCGCCGGCCCCGCTCGTCCGCTTCATGCACGATCCCCCGCCAACCGAGGCCGAGCTGCGCCTTGCCTTTCCGGCCGCCGCCGAGGCCGCGGAGGCGGCGAGCCGGCCGTCGACCGACGGCAAACCCTTCCTCGATCGGGTCTGGACGCGGGCCCAGGATCTCGTGAACCTGCGCGAAGGCGATCGGGTCATCCTCGGAGATCCGGCATCGGGCGTGATCGCGCGGGCCCGACATGCGCTCGATGCGGGCGATCTCGCCGGCGCGGTCAGCGCTCTCGATGCGCTCTCGGGACCTCCGGCCGAGGCGATCGCGGCCTGGAGGGCGCGGGCGCAGTCGTTGCTCGACGCGCGCGCCGCCCTGGCCGCGCTGGCGACGCATAGCTGATGCTGCGGGTGCTTGCAGTCCTGACCGGCGGCCTCATCGCGGTCGCCCTCGCCTGGGTCCTCGCCGGTCTGCCCGGCAGGGTCAGCGCCGAGATCGGCCGCTACAGTTTCGAGGCGGCGACCCCGGTGGTGGCACTCGGACTGCTCGCGCTGTTCCTGGCACTCTATCTCCTCGCCCGCCTGATCGGGCTCGCGATCACCGCCCCCGCCCGCATCCGGCGCTGGCAGCGCGAACGGCGCCGGAGCGCCGGCGACGTTGCCGTCACGCGCACCCTGCTCGCACTCGGAGCCGGCGAGGCAGCGGGCGCGCGGCGGGAGGTCGCGCGGTCGCGTCGGCTCCTCGGCGATACGCCCCACACCCTGCTGCTCGCCGCCGAGGCCGGACGTCTCGCGGGCCGCGAGGGCGAGGCCGAGAGCGCCTTCCGGGCACTGGCCGCCCATCCGGAAGCCAGGTTTCTGGGCTTGCGCGGGCTGCTGCGCCAGGCCATCGCGCGGAAGGACTGGACCGAGGCGGCCCTGCTTGCGCGCCAGGCGGAGGAGGCCCATCCCGGCACGATGTGGCTCCGCGCCGAGCGGGCCGAACTCGCAATCCGCACCGGGGCCTGGTCCGAGGCCCTGGCGCTCGCCGATGCCGACGCGCCGAAGGCCACACTCGCCATCGCCGCCGCCGAGGCCGAGCGGGATCCGGCGCGCGCGCTCCGCTACGCGAAGGACGCCTGGGAGGAAGATCCCACACTGGTCCCGGCCGCGCTGGCGTACGCGCGCCGGCTCAGGGAGACCGGGCGCGAGGGCCGCGTGTCCGAGGTCATCCGGCGTACATGGGCGTGCTCGCCCCATCCGGACCTCGCGGCGTTCGCCCTCGCCCCGGTCGCCGATCCGCTTGGGCGGGTCCAGGAGGCCAAGCGGCTGGCGCAGGAGAACCCGGCGCATCCGGAAAGCGAGCTCATGGTGGCCCGCGCCTCGCTCGACGCAGGATTGACCGGAGAGGCGCGTCGGCATGCCGAAGCGGCCTACCGCGCCGGGCTGCAGCAGCGGCGGCTCTACGTGCTGCTTGCGGATATTGCCGAGGCGGAGGGCGATTCGCTTGAGGCCCGCACCGCACAGCGCGATGCGCTGCGCGCGGCGGCCGACGCCGAGGCCGATCCGACATGGCGCTGCGAGGCATGCGGCACACTCCTGCCGGGATGGTGCGCGGCCTGTCCCATGTGCGACACCGCGGGCCGCGTGACCTGGGGTGCGGGGAGCCGGCCTTCCGGCGTGCCAGGGCCGCTCACGACCCGCTCCGCCGAATCCGTCTAGGGATCTAGGTCGGCCGGACCGGGCGCGTGCGGCGGGCCGCGCCTAGTCCGCGGCTTCGGCCTCGATCTCGAAGACGTAGCGCGGGTCTGCGAGCCCCGCGACAAACAGCAGCGTCGACGCACTCACGTGATCGCCGAACGCCGCCTCCCGCGCCGCCCGATAGGCCGGCAGATGCGCGCGGTCGGTGAGGAAGGCCGTCGTCTTGACCACGTTGCGCAGCGACATCGCGTGGGCCTCGAGCACCATCCGCAGATTTGTCAGAGCCTGTGCGAACTGCGCCTCGGGCGGCAGGATCGTGCCGTCCGTCGTCTGGCCGACCTGGCCGGAGACGACGAGGCGCCGGCCGCTGCCTTCGATCAGGGCAGCGTGCATATAGCGCCCGCCGGTCGGATGGACCGCGTGCGGATTGTTGAAGCTGACGGGCATGGCGGACCCCCTCTTGGTTGGCGGCCCCGGCGTGGGTACCCGATTCGGTCGCGAATCGGGAGCCCGTGACCCGGGCCCGAGCCTGCGCTAAGACGGCCGGCTTGCGGGATCATACCCGCGGAGAGCCAGTCGTGAACCAGCCCGTCCCACCTCCCAACACACGCCGCGGCGGCCCCGACGGGCGCGGCCGGTTCGGCGAATTCGGCGGCCGCTTCGTCGCCGAGACGTTGATGCCGCTCATCCTCGAGGTGGAGCGCGCGTACGAGGCGGCGCGGCGCGATCCCGCCTTCCAGGCCGAACTCGACGGATACCTCAAGAATTATGTCGGGCGCCCGAGCCCGCTCTGGTTCGCCGAGCGGCTGACCCAGGCACTCGGGGGTGCACGGATCTATTTCAAGCGCGACGAACTCAACCATACCGGCAGCCACAAGGCGAATAACTGCATGGGCCAGATTTTGCTGGCCCGGCGGATGGGCAAGACACGAATCATCGCCGAGACCGGGGCGGGCCAGCACGGCGTCGCGACCGCGACGATGTGCGCGCTTTTCGGCCTGCCGTGCACGGTGTACATGGGCGCGCTCGATATCGAGCGACAGCAGCCGAATGTCTTTCGCATGAGGCTGCTCGGCGCGGAGGTCAAGCCGGTCACCTCGGGCGCAGGCACGCTCAAGGATGCGATGAACGAGGCGCTGCGCGACTGGGTCGCCAGTGTGCGTGACACCTACTACCTCATCGGCACGGTCGCCGGTCCCCATCCCTATCCTCGGATGGTGCGCGACTTCCAGTCGGTGATCGGCGAGGAAGCGCGCGCGCAGATGCTCGAGGCCGAAGGGCGGCTCCCTGACGCGGCGGTGGCCTGCATCGGCGGCGGGTCGAACGCGATGGGGCTGTTTCATCCGTTTCTCGACGACACGTCTGTCCGGCTTATCGGCGTCGAGGCCGCGGGGCGCGGGCTCGACACCCATGAGCATGCGGCCAGCCTCTCGCGCGGCCGGCCCGGCGTGCTGCACGGCAATCGCACCTACCTGCTGCAGGACGAGGACGGGCAGATCGAGGAGGCGCACTCGATCTCGGCGGGGTTAGACTACCCCGGTATCGGTCCCGAGCACGCGTGGCTCCATGAGATCGGGCGGGTGGAATACGTTGCGGCGACGGACGAGGAGGCACTCGCGGCGTTCGCGCTTTGCACACGCACCGAGGGGATCATTCCGGCGCTGGAACCCGCACACGCGCTCGCGCACGTGACCAATCTCGCGCCGGAGCTCGGTGCCGGCAAGGTCATTCTGATGAACCTGTGCGGGCGGGGCGATAAGGATATCTTCACCGTGGCCCGCCATCTCGGGGTGACGCTGTGAGCCGCATCGCCGCGCGGTTCGCCCACCTCCGCCAAGTCGGGCGCGGCGCGCTGATCCCCTTCCTCGAAGCCTACGACCCGGACGCCGCGACCTCGATGGCGCTGCTCGCTGGGATGCCGGCGGCGGGGGCGGATCTGATCGAAATCGGCATGCCCTTCACCGACCCGATGGCGGACGGGCCCACCATCCAGGCCGCCGGCAAACGCGCGCTGAAGGCGGGTGCGACGCTCGCCCGTACGCTCGCGATGGTCCGCGACTTCCGACGCGAGGACGAGACAACGCCGATCATTCTGATGGGCTATCTCAACCCGATTCTGTCGTACGGACCCGAGCGCTTCTGCCAGGACGCCAGAGCATCGGGCGTGGACGGCCTCATCGTCGTCGATCTGCCGACCGAGGAGGCCGATCTTCTCCTCCCGCACGCGAGCGCCCGCGGCCTCGACCTGATCCGGCTCGTGGCACCGACCACGGACGACGAGCGAATGCCGCTCGTGCTCGCCGGGAGCTCGGGTTTCGTCTACTACGTGGCGATTACCGGCATCACCGGCACGGCGAGCGCGAGCACGGAGGATCTCGCGCACAATATCCCGCGCATCCGCCGCGTGTCCGATCTTCCGGTGGCGGTTGGCTTTGGGGTGCGCACCCCCGCACAGGCGGCGGCGGCGGTCGGGATCGCGGATGCCGCGGTGGTGGCCTCCGCGCTGATCGAGACCCTCGCCCAGAGCCTCGACGAACGAGGCCGCGCCCGGCCCGACACGGTGCGCCGCGTGCTCGATCAGGTGCGCGCGCTGGCCCAGGGCGTGCGGGAAGCGAGAACGGCCGGATGAGCGGAGAGCTTCGCCCAGGCGCGTTTCGATGAGCTGGCTTACCGAATATGTCCGTCCGAGAATCCGCACCCTGCTTGGGCGTCGGGAAGTGCCGGAGAATCTCTGGCGTCAGTGCCCGGCCTGTCAGCAGATGGTCTTTCATACCGACCTCGAGCGCAACCTGAAGGTCTGCCCCCATTGCGGGCACCATCTGCGCACGAGCGCGGTCGAACGGCTCGCCTGGACGTTCGACGAGAACAACTACACCCGGATCGAGCTGCCGAAAGTGCCGGCCGATCCGCTCCGGTTTCGCGACACCAAGCGCTACACCGACCGGCTCAAGGAGGCACGGGACAAGACCCATCTCGATGACGCGATCCTCGTCGCGCACGGTACGATCGCAGGCCAGCGCGCGGTCGTCGCGGCGATGGAGTTCGCGTTCATGGGCGGCTCGATGGGCGCGGCGGTGGGCGAGGGACTGATCGCCGCGTCAAGGCTCGCCGTGCTGCAGGAAGCGCCCCTGGTCGTGTTCACTGCATCGGGCGGCGCGCGCATGCAGGAAGGCGCGATCAGCCTGATGCAGATGCCGCGCACGACGATTGCGACGCAACTGGTCAAGGAAGCGGGGCTGCCATTCATCGTGGTGCTGACCGATCCCACCACGGGGGGTGTGACGGCGAGCTTCGCCATGCTGGGCGATTTCATTCTCGCCGAGCCGGGCGCGATGATCGGCTTCGCGGGCGCGCGCGTTATCGAGCAGACGGTGCGCGAGAAGCTGCCTGAGGGATTTCAGCGCGCCGAGTACTTGCTCGAGCACGGCATCCTCGACATGGTGGTCAAACGTACCGAACTCCGGGCCACGCTCGCACGCCTGATCGAACTCGTGCGCGTGAAGCATCAGGAGACGGCATGAGCTGCCCCCAGTGCCCGACCCTGCTATCCTAGTGGGCACCGCCATCGCGTGGCGAGGGGGCTCCGTTGTCACGGATTGAAGGCATCCTCGCCCGGCTGCACGGGCTGCATCCCCGGTTGATCGACCTCAGCCTCGGCCGGCTCGAGGTGCTGCTCGCAAAACTCGGCCATCCCGAGCAGAAGCTGCCGCCGGTCATCCATGTTGCGGGCACGAATGGAAAGGGCAGCACCTGCGCCTTCGCGCGCGCGATCGCGGAAGCCGCGGGACTGCGCGTGCACGTCTACACCTCGCCCCATCTCGTGCGCTTTAACGAACGGATCCGCATCGCGGGCGAGCTGGTTGCCGATCAGGCGCTCGCCCAAGCACTCGAAGAGGTGGAGAGTGCCAACAGGGGCGCACCGATTACGGTGTTCGAAGTGATCACCGCCGCCGCGTTCCAGCTGTTCCGCGCGACCCCGGCCGAACTCTGCCTGCTGGAAGTGGGATTGGGCGGCAGGGGTGATGCGACGAACGTGATCGCCCGCCCGTCAGCCTCGGCGATCACCTCGATCTCACTCGATCACCGCGAGATGCTGGGCGATACGCTCGGGGTGATCGCGCGCGAAAAAGCAGGAATTCTCAAACCGTCCGTGCCGGTTGCGATCGGGGCCCAGGAGCGGGAAGCGCTCGGCGTGCTGCTCGACTGCGCCCGCGCCGTCGGCGCGCCGGTACGGCTCAGGGGAGCCGACTGGGACGTCGGTCTCCCACCCCAGAGTGCCCGCCCGGGCGGCGGGACGGGCCAGGGGTTTCAGTATCAGGATCGCGACGGGGTTATCGCACTTCCGAAACCCGCGCTGATCGGCGATCACCAACACGATAACGCCGGCATCGCGATCGCGGCCCTGCGTGCGGCTCGTCCCGACATACCGCCGGCGGCCATCGCCGCCGGGGTTGCGCGCGCGACGTGGCCGGCGCGCCTCGAACGCCTGTCCGGTGCGCTCGCCCGATGCCTGCCGGGCGGCTTTGAGCTGTGGCTCGACGGCGGCCACAATCCGGGTGCGGCAGGCGCGCTCGCCAGCCAGCTCCGTCACTGGGCGGACCGACCGGTGCATCTCGTGGTCGGCATGAAGCAGGCGAAGGATTCGGCCGCGTTTCTCCGCCCCCTGCTTGCGCTCGCGGCGAGCGTCTGGGCGGTCGCCGAGGACGGCCAGCATCTTGCGTTGCCGGTCGAGGCGATCGTCGCCGCATCCGGTGGCGTGGCCCTGCCGGGCCCCACGGTCCGGGCCGCACTCGCGGAGATCGCCGAGCGGGCGGGGCCCGCCCGCGTGTTGATCTGCGGCAGCCTTTATCTTGCCGGAGAGGTCCTGAAACAGGATGCTGGCGGCTGACGCCCCGGGATTGTCCGGGGCCCAGGCGCGGCCTATGGCGCGCCCGCACTGTGGAGGGAGGGGTGGGGAGTACCGCAGAATCGACACTGGAGCGTCGCGGGGCGAAGAGAGAAGCGCTTCGCGGTCAGGCTGCGGTCCTCCCCTATTCGACCTCGCGGGCGCGCGAGATGGCGAGCGTTATCCGCGCACTCGCCATCGATGCCGTCGAGGCCGCGAAATCCGGCCATGCGGGCATGGCGATGGGCATGGCCGACGCCGCCACCGCACTGTGGACGCGCTTTCTCAAATTCGACGCCGCCGATCCGGCCTGGCCCGACCGTGATCGATTCGTGCTCTCGGCCGGGCACGGGTCGATGCTGCTGTATGCGCTGCTGCATCTGACCGGGCATAGCGGCATGGGCGTCGACGAGCTGCGCCGCTTTCGTCAGCTCAATTCGCCTGCTGCGGGCCATCCGGACTATGGCGAACACCCGGCCATCGAGGCGACGACCGGCCCGCTCGGTCAAGGGATCGCAACCGCGGTCGGTCTGGCACTCGCCGAGCGGATGCTCGCGGCCCGGTTCGGCAAATCGCTGGTCGATCACCGCACCTGGGTGATCGCCTCGGACGGCGACCTCATGGAGGGCGTGAGCCACGAGGCGGTCGGGCTCGCGGGCCATCTCCGCCTCGAGAAGCTGGCCGTACTGTACGACGAGTGCGGTGTTGCCCGCGACGGCGATCCCGCCCGTGCCTGCTCGGAGGATCCGCTCAAGCGATTCACCGCACAGGGCTGGGCCGTCAAACGCGTGGACGGCCACGATTATGCGCAAATCGCCGCCGCGCTGTCCTTCGCGGTGCGGGCGAGAAAGCCGACGCTGATCGCATGCCGCACGGCGATCGGGTTTGGCGCGCCGCATCTGGCCGGACGGGCCGGCGCCAACGGCACGCCGGGCGCCGCCGAGGCGGCGGCCGCGAAAGCAGCGCTCGGCTGGGAGGCACCGCCCTTTGTCGTGCCGCCCGATATCGCGGCGCGTTGGATCGAGGCCGGGACCCGCGGAGCCGGGGTGCGGCGCGGATGGCTGAAGCGGCTCGCGCATCATCCGATGCGCGCCGAGTTCGACCGCACGATCGCGGGTCGTCTGCCCGATGCCTGGCGCGACGCGGTCACCGCCTTCAGGGCGGAGATCGCCCTCTCGCGGCCCCGGCTTGCGACCGGGCAGGCGAGCCAGAAAGCGCTCGAGACGCTGGCGCCCGCCATCCCCGAAATGATCGGTGGCTCGGCCGACCTCACCGGGTCCACCCTGACCTATGTCAAAGGAATGGGGGCCGTGGCAGCGGGCAATTACGGCGGCCGCTACGTCCATTTCGGCGTGCGCGAGCACGGGATGGCCGCCTGCCTCAACGGCGTCGCGCTGCATGGCGGGTTCATCCCCTATGGCGGTACGTTCTTCGCGTTCAGCGACTATATGCGCCCCGCGCTCAGGCTTGCCGCGCTGATGCGGCTCAGGGTGATCCATGTGCTCACCCATGACAGCATCGGCCTCGGCGAGGACGGCCCAACCCATCAGCCCATCGAGCATCTGGCGAGCCTGCGCGCAGTCCCGAACATCTTCGTCTTCCGCCCGGCTGACGCGATCGAGACCGCGGAATGCTGGGAGCTTGCGATCCGTCGCACCGAGGGACCGAGCCTGCTCGTGCTGACGCGTCAGGCGTTGCCGCTTGTCAGGGCCGAATCCACCGACAATCGCTCGGCCCGCGGGGGTTATGTGCTCGCCGAGGCGGAAGGACCGCGTCAGGCGACATTGCTCGCCACCGGCTCCGAAGTCGCGATCGCCATGGCCGCGCGCGCCGCACTCGCCGAGGATGGCACCGCGACGGCGGTGGTGTCGTTGCCGTGTTGGGAACTTTTTGCCGCTCAGGATGATGCGTATCGGGCAGAGGTGCTCGGGGTCGCGCCCCGGATCGGCATCGAGGCGGCGAGCCCCTTCGGCTGGGAGCGCTGGCTCGGCGAGAGCGGCATGTTCATCGGGATGACCGGGTTCGGCGCCTCGGCACCGTGCGAGGACCTCTATCGGCACTTCGGCATAACCCCGGAGGCTATCGTGGCGGCCGTCCGCAAGCGGCTCGGCCAGACAGACAAACAAGGAGCGAGCCCATGACCGTCAAAGTCGCGATCAATGGATTTGGACGGATCGGTCGCCTCGTGTTGCGGGCGATGATCGAGAGCGGGCGCGATGATCTCGAGTGCATCGCGATCAACGATCTCGGCAGCGTCGAGGCGAACGCGCATCTGTTCCGGTTCGACAGCGTGCATGGCCGCTTTCCCGGCGAGGTGACGACCGAAGGCGATACGATCACGATCCGCCATCAGGGCCGAACCTACGGCCCGATCCGCGTCTCGGCGGAACGCGATCCGACGAAGGTGCCCTACAAGGGCGTCGACGTCGCGATGGAGTGCACCGGGATCTTCGCCTCGAAGGAAAAGGCGTCTTCCCTGTTGACGGCCGGCGCACGCAAAGTGCTGATCTCGGCACCTGCCGACAATGTGGACGCGACGGTCGTGTACGGCGTCAACCACACGATCATCTCCAACGAGATGACGGTGATCTCCAATGCCTCGTGCACGACCAACTGCCTAGCGCCGATGGCCAAGGTGCTGCACGAGAATTTCGGCATCCTGCGCGGCTATATGGTGACGATCCACGCCTATACGGGCGATCAGAACACGGTCGATACGCTGCATAGGGATCTGCACCGCGCGCGCGCCGCCGCCGTCTCCGCGATCCCGACAACGACGGGTGCCGCGCGCGCGGTGGGTCTCGTGATGCCCGAACTCAAGGGCAAGCTCGACGGCACCGCGATCCGGATCCCGACGCCAAACGTCTCGCTCGTCTCCCTCGACGTCAATCTCGACAAGCGTCCGACGGCCGAGGACATCAATAACGCGATGCGCCAAGCGGCGAGCGGGGAATTGCGCGGCATCCTTGACTACAGCGCCGACAAGCTGGTGAGCGTGGACTTCAACCACGTCCCGGCCTCCTGCACCTTCGATGCGACGCAGACCGCGGTGGTCGATGGCGCGATGGCGCGGGTCATGGGTTGGTACGACAACGAGTGGGGCTTCTCGAATCGCATGTCGGATACCGCCGCACTGTTCGGCCGGTTGTGATCGCGCGATGACACTCAGGACGCTCGACGGGCTCGACGTCGCAGGCAAGCGCGTGCTGCTCCGCGCCGACCTCAACGTGCCCGTCCGCGAGGGCAAGGTCGCGGACCGGACGCGGATCGAGCGCCTGCTCCCGACAATCCGCGAGCTTGTCGAGAAGCACGCCAAGGTCATCGTCTGCAGCCATTTCGGGCGGCCGAAGGGCAGGCGCGTGCCCGAGATGTCGCTCGAACCTCTGTCGCGCGCGCTCGGCGAGGCCCTCGGCCGGCGCGTGCGCTTCGCCGAAGACTGCATCGGCCTGCCGGCGCAGCAATCGGTGGAGCGCATGCAGCGCGGTGACGTCCTCGTGCTCGAGAATACGCGCTTTCATCGAGGCGAAGAGGCGAACGATGCGGCCTTCGCCAAAGAGCTCGCGAAGCTTGCCGAGCTCTACGTCGATGACGCGTTCTCGGCGGCACACCGGGCGCACGCGAGTACCGAGGGGGTCGCGCATCTGCTTCCCGCCTATGCCGGACGGCTGATGCAGGCGGAACTCGCAGCACTCGGCGCCGCACTCTCCGATCCCGTCCGTCCGCTCGGCGCGATCGTCGGCGGGGCCAAGATCTCCACCAAACTCGATCTACTCGGCAATCTCCTGAACAAGGTCGATCTCCTGGTGATCGGCGGGGCCATGGCCAACACCTTCCTTGCCGCGCAGGGCTTTGGTGTGGGCAAGTCGCTCTACGAACCCGCGATGCTCGAGGGCGCGCGCGCGATCCTCGCCCGCGCCGGGCAATCCGGCGCTGAAGTGGCGCTGCCGCTCGACGTCGTGGTCGCGCACGCGCTCGAGCCCAACCCGCCAACGACAACGGCGGCGGTCCGGGTCCCCAATTCGCAAGCGAATTGGGAGCCGGTCGCCGGGGTGCCCGAAGATGCGCTGATCCTCGATGTCGGGCCACAAACGGTGGCCGACCTCGTGGCCCGGATCGGCCGACTGAAGACACTCATCTGGAATGGCCCGCTCGGCGCCTTCGAGACCCCGCCGTTCGAGCGGGCGACGGTCGCGCTGGCTAAAGCGGTCGCCGAGGCGACAGAAGCCGGAAGGCTCCTGAGCGTCGCCGGCGGCGGCGATACGGTGAGCGCGCTCGGTCAGGCGGGTGTGCTGGACGCATTGAGCTACGTCTCGACCGCGGGCGGCGCCTTCCTCGAGTGGATGGAGGGTAAGGCGCTGCCGGGCGTCGCGGCACTCGGCTAGCCGGGCCGCGCCGAGAAGATAGCGCGGAACAAACACGAAGCCGGACTGCGATCGCTAGATCCGGCGCCACCATCGTCGCGTCAGCGCGAGTGCCAGGAGCCCCTCCGCGCCGCTCAGCGCCGTCGCCCAGTGCGCGCCAACGAGGCCCGCGAGCCAGCCGATATGCAGAAAGCCGATTGGGCCCACGCCGATGCAGACCGAGAGCACGCCCAGGATGCGGCTTCGCATCTCCGGGGGGGCCGCGAGATAGACCAGGGTCGCCTGCATGATGGAGAAGCCGGACTGTCCGATACCGGTGATCATCAGGGCCGCACCGGCGGCGAGCGGGCTCGGCAGGAGCGCGAAGCCGATCATCAAGGCGCAATAGACACCAACCCCGCCCACATAGGCGGGCCTGTAGACTGTCGGCCGCGCGAAAAGCGCCATCAGGACGGCGCCCACGAAGGCGCCGACACCGTCCATGCTGGCGAGAAGACCGATACCTTCGGGGCTGAGGCCGAGCCGGTCCTGGCCGATGACCGCGACCATCGCGGTGAACGGCCAGCCGAAAATATTGAAGATCAGGGTCACGACGAGGGTGCCGATCAGCCGCCGGTCGCGCCGGACGAGCCGAACGCCCTCGGCGATGTGGGCGAGCATCGCGGCCCCGGGCCGCCTGGCGTGGCGATTGCGGTAGCGCACGGTGAAGGCGACGTAGAGCGAGGTCAGATAGAGCGCGACGCTGAGTGCGAAGACGCCCTTGATGCCGAACGTCGCATATAGCACCCCGCCCAGCGTTGGCCCCAGCATGCGGCTTGCATTGTTGGTGCCGACATCGATCGACATCGCGGTGCCGATCCGCTCGGCGCCCACCACGTCGCCCAGCATCACCCGCCGCACCGGATTGTCCGTCGCCCAGCCGATGCCGTTGGCAAAGCTCGCGAGGGCGAGGTGCCACACTTCGAGCCGTCCCAGGACGGCGAGCACGGCGAGCGCTCCCGAGCTCACGAGCATCAGAAGGACGACGAGGATCAGCGCCGTGCGCCGCTCCATCTGCTCGGCGGCCGCGCCGAGGAAAGCGCCGAACAACCCCATCGGCAGCACACGCAGCATCGTCAGCATCGCGACGACGAAGGCGGAGCCCGTGCGATGGTAGGCGAACATGGCGACCGCGACCGTCTCCAGCCAGCGGACCACGAAGACAACGAGACCCGCGTACCAGAGCCGCCAGTAGTCATCATCATCGAACAGCCAATTTCGTCGGCCGCGAAACGGGTGCGCGGCAACGCTCCGGAGCACGGGTCTGGACGTTCCTCAACGTGTCGGCGCGATCCTGCCGGGACGGTCAGGCCGCGGCAACGCGAGGATTTCACGATACCGGGATGTGCGAGGCGCATGGTTCCGCAACCACCCGCCGGAAGCCAGCCCGCTCGTCTTGCCCGTTCTGGTCTCGATCCGTGGGTGAGCCAACGCGCCGCCCGGACAGGTTCGGGGAATACCCGAAGACCGTGCGGGCGCGGCATCGAGCCTGACCATCGCCTCGCCTCTACTGGTGCGCGAAACGGTGCGGCTTCCGGGGACGGGGTTCGCGCGGCGATGCGATCGTCTTCGGCGCGCACCCCCCGCCCGGGCGGCTCGCGGACGATCTCCGGGTCGGACCGGCTCGGCGGTCGGCAGAGCCGGGTATGGCGCGAGGCCTTGCCCCGATCGGAATGGTTCGTGGCGCTTGAAGCGACGCGGCGAACACGTCACCCTGCTGACGGATGCCCGGGTACAGTCGATGCCAGAATTCGTCCGTCGCGTTCCGCAAGGCGATAACCGCGAGCGGTTGGTTTGCTCCGATTGCGGCCACATCGCGTACGAGAACCCGAAGGTGGTGGTGGGCTCCGTCATCGTCTCAGACGGCGCCGTTTTGATGTGCCGGCGCGCAATCG
>Ga0123356_10003958_pt1 | contig 15397 bp, 16 predicted proteins | sample TergutEmb28metaG_2_FD_92546 | JGI IMG/M metagenome (GOLD analysis project Ga0123356, IMG submission 92546) | Embiratermes neotenicus P3 segment gut microbial communities from Petit-Saut dam, French Guiana - Emb289 P3 | ecosystem: Host-associated > Arthropoda: Insects > Digestive system > Gut ... | reverse complement strand
GGTTGACTCGGTTTCCGAAGTGCTTGATATTCTCGGTGAGGATATTGAAGAGGCTCCTGCGTTTGGAACAAACATTGACACGGCGTTTATCCTTGGAATGGCGAAGGCCAAAGGTTCTGTGAAAATCCTGCTCAATATTGAGAAGGTGCTTTCGTCGACTGAACTTGAGAACGTAGCCGGGATGGTTTAATATTGATTGGTGAGTTTCAGCACTATCTTGAACCTGGGTGCATTTACGTATCGCGGGAAGAGGGAGCGGTACAGACTGTGCTGGGCAGCTGCGTTTCTATTTGTCTTTGGGACAGTGAGCTTAAGTGCGGCGGCATGAATCACTTTATCTATCCGCATACGAGCAACAAGGAGCTTGCGACCCCAAAGTACGGAAACGTTTCTACTGTTGCGCTCATTAAGCTTATGAGTGACGAAGGGTGCGAAGTTTCAAGGCTGACGGCTCATATTTTGGGCGGCGGCCATCCTGACGGAGCTACCGAATGTACTGGAAGCCGCAACATAGAGGCGGCGCGCCGGATACTGAAGGAAAAAGGGATAAAAATATTATCAGAGGATGTTGGCGGCAGCGTAGGGCGCAAGGTAGTTTTTGATATTGCGACAGGACACGTAGCAGTCCTGAAGGTAAATAAAATCAGAAGCGATGATTGGAAGTAGGGGCGCAATGCGTTGCGTCTCTACAAATATCAAATATCATAATACCAGGGTGCGGTGAGCCCCTGCAAAATCAGAATGCAGAGAGACGCAAAGCATTGCGTCTGTACAAATCAGAAACGAAGGCAGGTAGTGTTATTATGGACAAACGTACGTTTGATGCTTTAAGAAAACTCATTTACGATAAGAGCGGTATTACTTTGGGCGAGGGTAAAGAGGCGCTTGTGTCTGCACGTATCGGTAAACGTTTGCGCGCGCTTGGGCTTTCTACCCCTGAGGAGTATCTCAAATATCTTAACAGCGACGAGTGCGATGACAATGAGCTGGTTGAGCTCCTTGACGTAATATCTACGAACGTCACCTCTTTTTTCCGTGAGCCTGCGCATTTTGATTTTATGGCCGACTATATACAAAAGTTAGTTCATGACGGCAAAAACAAGATAAGAATCTGGTGCGCGGCAAGCTCAAGCGGTGAAGAACCTTATACGCTTGCCATGACGTTTATGGAAAACGCGGCGGGGTTCAGAGGCGACTGCCGGATACTTGCCACGGATATTTCAACAAAAATTTTGCGCATGGCTAAGGCGGGGGAGTATAATGACCAAAAAATACAGGGCGTGCCGCCGGCGCTGCGAAGCCGTTATTTCAGCTTAACGGCAGGTCCGGGCGGTAAGGTTTACAAGGCGAATCCTGAGATTGCGGATATGATTACTTTCAGCAGGCTTAATCTCTCAACTCCCCCTTTTCCGATGAAGGGCCCTTTTGATTTGATATTTTGCAGAAACGTAATGATTTATTTTGACAATGTTGTCAGACAGAGGTTATTGGAACAGTTTGAGCGGCTGCTCAGTCCCGGCGGTTATCTTATGGTAGGACATTCGGAGAGTCTTGCCGGGCTGCGCACCAGTCTGGAAACTGTAAAGCCTTCTGTATATCATAAAAAATTGTAGCGGCAGGGACGTTTTTAGTTTATGGCTTTTAGTTTGAAAAACGGAAAAACTTGCTTTTTATCAGCAACTGAAAACTGTAATCTGAAAATTGAAAACGAAGAAATGTACATTAAAAAACGACGTTATTAAATGTTATCAAAAAATAAAAATGTTACAGTAGGCATATCAGACATGGCTATTTCAAATAAGCCCGATGAGCTGATAATCACCTATTCGCTTGGCTCCTGTCTTGGGGTAACGGTGTTTGACCCGGAGGCGGGCGTTGGCGGCATGGTTCACTGCCAGCTTCCCAACTGCACCACCGAAGATAAATCAAAAGCGATAAGTAACCCGGCGATGTTTGTAGACACCGGCGTATCGCTTCTGTTTCAGAAGTTTTTTGAAGCAGGCGGCAACCGTTCCCGCATGATTGTAAAAGCGGCCGGGTGCGCGGCGATACTTGACCAAAACGGTTTCTTCAGGATTGGCGAGCGTAACTTTACTCTTTTCCGTAAACTCCTCTGGAAGAATAATATTCTGTTAAAGGGTTCGGAAACGGGCGGTGATATTTCACGTACGCTTGTACTTGACATGTCTACCGGAAGAACAATTATACGCTCCAAGGGTGAGGAGCGTGAAATATGATTACATTGGAGAACCATCTAAAACACGGCGCGGGCGTCCCTTCTGGACGCGGGAAATGCGGGAACATATACGTAAATTTACGTTTGCTTATAAAGGCAGGGGGTAAGGGGCACTACGATGGCCTATAATATTTTAATTATTGACGATTCGCCGACAATGCGCACTATACTTGTTAAGACTTTGGGTATGGCTGAGATTGAAATCGGAGAGTTGTACGAGGCTGGAAACGGCAGGGAAGCACTTGACATAATGGAAGACAAGTGGATAGATATCGCCTTTGCGGATATTAATATGCCGGTTATGAACGGTATAGAGATGGTCAATATAATGGCGGAGAGCGGACAGATTAAAACTATCCCGGTCGTGGTGATTTCTACTGAAGGAAGCAAAACAAGATTGCAGGGGCTGATGGATAAAGGGGTCAAAGGTTTTTTAAGAAAACCGATTTCACCTGAATTATTTAAATCGGTAGTTGACAAGGTATTGGCGGAGAAAATATCACAGTAGAGTTTAGAGCTTAGAGCTTAGAACTTAGAAAAGTCAAAACAATAAGATTAAAATTTCTGTTTTGTCTAAGCTCTAAGCTCTAAGTTCTAAGCTCTAAGCTCTAAGTTCTAAGTTCTAAGTTCTAAGCTCTCAATAAAGGGGGGGATATGGACGCGAATATTTCAGGCGTTCTTGATAACGTGTGTAAATCGGTTCTTGAGGAGCTGGCGTTTCTATTTTGCGACTCCAACGACGCTACCGGTTTTGACATGAGTCAGATAGTAGACGCGCATCAGGTGTCAATGAATTTTATGGGGCCGACAAGCGGCAGGCTTGAGGTTGTGGCCGGGCAGGATTTGTGTTTGGTAATTGCCGCAAACATGCTTGGGGTTGAACCGGACGAAGATGACGCCGCAACCCATGCCATAGACGCGCTTAAAGAGGCTCTGAACGTAGTATGCGGACGCTTTCTTACAGAAGCTTACGGCGAAGAGGCTATTTTTAACCTCAGCGCCCCGGTTCCGGGTTCCATAGATGAGTTATCGGAATTGCATGAAGACGCAGCTTCTGAAGAGATGCTGTTTTTTGAAGCTGAAGGGCACTGCATGGTTGTTAAATTGACGATTAAAAGATAAATAGGCTGATTTGGGGCGATTGCCTCAAAAGCAGAGACAAGGCATGCCTTGTCTGTACCGATAGATACAGGGCGGTCGTATAATAAAAAGAGGCATTCATGAAAATCAAAGTTTTGATTGTTGATGATTCGGCGGTAGTAAGACAAATCCTGACGCGTGAACTTTCGAGGGACAGAAACATTGAGATTGTAGGCACTGCTCCCGACCCTTATGTAGCGCGTGATAAAATTGTGCAGCTCAAACCCGACGTTATTACTCTTGACGTTGAAATGCCCCGCATGGACGGGGTTACATTCTTGCGCAAGCTGATGAGGCACCATCCCATTCCTGTGATTATCGTCTCATCTCTGACTGCCGCCGGAAGCGAGCTTGCGATGGAAGCTCTGCAGTGCGGCGCGATTGACGTTATGTGTAAACCGGGCACCTCTTACAGCGTAGGAGACATGTCGGAGCTTCTCATAGAGAAAATAAAAGCGGCGTCGCTTGTAGATATAAAGAAAAGAGCCGAAGCGGTTAAAATAAGCGCGGAGGCGCGTCCGCCTGTTCAAAGGCTTGCCATGACCTGTACAACAAATAAAATTATAGCCATAGGCGCCTCCACCGGCGGTACGGAAGCTGTTCGGGAAGTTTTGGAACAGTTCCCAAGCGGGGCTCCGGGCACTGTTATTGTACAGCACATGCCTGAGTATTTCACCAAATCTTTTGCAGACCGCCTCAACAGCATCTGCGAAATAGATGTAAAAGAAGCTGAAAACGGCGACCGCATAATTCCCGGCAGGGCGCTTGTAGCTCCCGGCAATAAACACATGGTAATGCGCAGAAGCGGCGCCCAGTATCTCGTAGAGATAAAAGACGGTCCGCTTGTCTTCCACCAGCGCCCCGCAGTAGAAGTTCTGTTTAACTCAGTAGCGCAGTACGCCGGAGCTAACGCGGTAGGAATGATTTTAACCGGCATGGGAAAAGACGGCGCGAAAGGTCTTTTAGCAATGAAAGAAGCTGGAGCCTACACAATAGTGCAGGATGAAGCGTCAAGCGTCGTATGGGGAATGCCGGGCGAAGCGTACAAAGTAGGCGCGCACTGTACCGTGCTTCCGCTAAAAAAGATAGCGGCTGAGGCGCTCAAGCGCGCTGCTCAGGAGTAGTTACAAAACGTAAAAGAAACCCCTGCCGCCGCGCCTCCGCGCGCTGTTCGCGCAATCACGCCCCTCAGGTATGTTATTTGCGTTCTATTTTCGTTTTGTTATAGAGTGAAGATAGATGAATACAGAACAACAAGAGCGTAATTCAAGCAGATATATAGTAGGTATCGACCTTGGAACCACAAATTCCTCTGTCTCTTATGTTGATACAATGACAATCAGCAAGCAAAAAGACGCCGCGTTTACAATTGAGGATTTTCCCATATTGCAGATTATCTCCCCCGGTGAATTTGACGCGAGAGATCTGCTTCCGTCTTTCCACTATGAAGCCGCGCCGCAGGAGTTTAACGCAGGGGCACTTAATTTACCGTGGGATGGCAAAAATACAAACGTTATGAATATAAACGGAGTATTCGCGCGAAGTCACGGAAGTAAAGTTCCGGGGCGGCTTGTCGTTTCCGCAAAGTCGTGGCTTAGTCATTCGGGAGTTGACAGAAGCGCTCCTATTCTGCCGTGGCACGGCGCGGCTGATGTAGAAAAAATATCCCCGGTAGAAGCGAGTTCACGCTTTATCAGCCATATCCGCCAAGCGTGGAACCATGCTCATCCGCAAGACTTGCTTGAACATCAGGATGTAGTGCTGACAGTTCCCGCGTCGTTTGACGAAGTCGCGCGGGAATTAACTGTCGGCGCCGCTAAAGCGGCAGGGCTTACAAATATCGTTCTGCTTGAAGAACCATTGAGCGCGTTTTATTCGTGGATACACCGTAACGCTATTGACTGGCAGTCAAAACTTAAGCCCGGACAGCGCATACTTATCTGCGACATTGGCGGCGGTACAACTGATTTTACGCTGATTGAGGTTAGGGCGGATGATGCTCAGGGAATCAGTTTTCATAGAATCGCGGTGGGTGATCATCTAATACTTGGCGGTGATAATCTTGATTTGGCGCTTGCTTACAAAGCGGAAAACAGAATTACCAATGGTAAACGCCTTACGCCGCGCCAGTTTACGGCGCTTGTGCGTTCCTGTCAATTCGCCAAAGAGGCGCTTCTAAGTGAAAATCCGCCCCAAAAAGCTACTGTGAGCGCTCCCGGCGGCGGTTCATCGCTTATAGGCGGTACGGTTAGTGATGAGATTACGCTTGACGAAGCTCAAAAAATAGTGATAGATGGATTTTTTCCTTTTACGCCGATTGATGAAAAGCCGTCGGCGCGGCAGTCGGGGTTTCAGGAGTTTGGGCTTCCTTACGCGCCGGATGCGGCTGTTACCAAATATTTAGCGGCGTTTTTAAAGGCACATGTTTCAAGTGAATCATCTAGTGATAATAGTGTAGGTGCGCGTCCAGATGTAGTGCTTTTTAACGGCGGGGTGTTATCATCACACATTGTTAAGAAGAGAATTGTTAATGTTTTAGAGAGTTGGTTTAGGGACAATAAGGACAAAAGGGACGAAAATAAAGGTAAAGATAGTGATGATGACTGGAGTCCGGTAATCCTCGAAAATGAGCGTCCCGAACTTGCGGTGAGCCGCGGAGCCGCCTATTTTGGCATTGTGCGCAGAGGGGTCGGAGTAAGAGTATCCGCGGGGCTTGCGAGGTCTTATTATATTGAGATTGAAACAGCCGCAGATGTGAAAAAAGCGCTTTGCCTTGTTCCAGCAGGGCTTCAAGAGGGACAAAGTGTAATTATTGCTGACCGTACGTTTGAGCTTCTTATTCGTCAGCCTGTAGAATTTCCTTTGTATATATCAAGTGTGAGGACGGTTGACAAACCGGGAGATTTGGTTGATATTGATCCGCTTGAAATGCGCAGTCTTCCTCCCATCCGTACAGTATTGCGCAGCGGCAAGGGGATGGAGGCTCTGAGTGTTGCGGTTAAACTCCACGCGGCTCTTAACGAAATAGGCGTTTTGGATATGTGGTGCAGTGAACGGGATGGAAACCGAAGTTGGAAACTACAGTTTGACGTTCGCAGCGCAACACGTACCGATGTTGAGGCGCATGGCGGCGGGGGAGAGCAAGGCGGATTTCTTGATGATGACACTGTAACTGCCTGTAAAGAACTTGTTGTCAATACATTTAAAAGCGATTTGAGTCGAAAGGGTAATCCGCATGACCTTGTAAAACGTATTGAAGCGCAGAGCGGCATTGAGCGTTTGCAGTGGCCGCCGTCATTTTTGCGTTCACTGTGGGAGACTGTGCTTGAGTGCGAACCGGAGCGTAAGATTGACCCGATTTATGAGGTTCGCTGGCTTAATCTATTGGGATTTACTTTAAGACCGGGTTTTGGCGTTGCGGTTGATGACTGGCGTGTAAAACAGACTTGGCAGATTTTCAGACTTGGAGTAGTACACAAACGCAATCAGGCGTGCGCGTCTGAATGGTGGATTTTATGGAGACGGATTGCGGGCGGGTTAACATCGGGGCAGCAGCGCACGCTTGTACAGCCGCTTGTTAGTCTGCTTAGGAGTTCGGTAAAGGACGACAGGGACAATAAGGACAAAAATCGTAAGAAGCAGGCAAAGAGCAACGCTGAACGCTGCGGCGTTCATGAGCTTGCGGAGATTTGGCGTTTAGCTGCTTCGCTTGAACATCTGCCATCGTCATTAAAAAAAGAGTTGGGTGAAACCGCTCTTGCGCTTGCCAAACGGTCAAATCCTCTAACTGACGCGGCTGTATGGGCTCTTGGCCGTTTCGGTTCCAGAGTGCCGATGTATGGCAGTCTAAGTGAGATTGCGGATGTTGAAAGTGTTCAGGAATGGATATCCGTCCTTATCACAAAGTCAATTCCATCTCAAACGCTTTTTCTAAGCCTTATGCAGATGAGCCGCTTGACAAAAGACCGCTACAGGGATATCTGCGAAGATTTGAGAAAAGAGGTGTGTGATTTCCTAAGACAACATAACGCGCCAATCCACTACGCCAATCTGATAGAGCAGGGCGGGAGTCTTGACGAAGAGGAGAAATCTGCGGTTTTTGGTGAGCAGCTCCCTAAGGGTCTGCGTATCTTTTGATTTGAGGTATAAAAATATGTACATTGGATTAATCAATTATATATTATTTTAGCTGTTAAGAAACATCTGCAAAAAATCATATAAAAGCTGACTGAAAATGCTGCAACTCTACACAGGAAACGGAAAAGGTAAAACCACTGCTGCTATTGGGCTTACGCTTCGGGCTGTCGGCGCTGGATTCAAAGTGTTTTTTGCTCAATTCATGAAAAATATGAGCACCTCAGAATCGCAGACTATTAAATTACTGGGTGATAATGTAGTTTTTAAACAGTTTGGCAGCGGTGATTATGTCATTAATACCCCGTCAAAAAAAGATTTCGAGTGCGCACAGGCAGGGTTTACAGAAGTTTATCATGCTGTAAAAAACGGTCAATTTGATATGATAGTAGCGGATGAAATATGCACCGCGCTTTACTATAAATTAATTGACATTGAGAAGGTTTTTCAACTTGTAAAAGCTTGTCCTCAACAAACAGAACTCGTATTTACAGGACGCTATGCGTGCGATGCTCTTATTAATGCCGCTGACCTGGTAACTGAGATGCGTGAGGTGAAGCATTTTTATTCGGACGGCGTTCCTGCCCGCAAAGGTATAGAATTTTAACCTGCAAATTTGATATTTACATAAAAATCAGTGTATTTTATTATATGAGGCGGTTTTATTTACGGATTGACTGCGCCGCGGCGTATCCTTTCATCACGGGAAACCTGACAAAAAATGTCCATGAAAAGTAAGAAAATATATGCGGCTGCGCTTCTTTGCGTATCGTTCATGACATTTATATTTATGGGTTTAACAGGCTGCGCGCCCCGGATTTTATACAAAGAAAAAACGCTCTACACAGACCCAGGGTTTACAGGAAGGATGCTCAGCGGCCACAGCGTCGCCCTGCTTCCTGTACTTGGGCCGAAGGGGCCTCTTCAGTTTGAGGAAGATGAACTGGATGAAGCGCTTGATATGCTGCGCAAAGCGCGTCCTGACTTGAAACTTATACCAACTTACGAATTTGAAACGGATTTTGCGTTTCCGGCTAATGAGCCGCTGCTTTACAGATTCTACAATTTGCTTTTCAAAGAAGAGATGCTTGTGATTAAAAGCAATGATTCTATATGGGGCCGTGTTAAACAGGATTATCTCCTCGTGTATAGTGTAAGAGAGGGGATGGCTGTCCGCAATCTTGACAAAAGCGTTTACAAAAAGTTTAGTATTGAGTGTGAACTGTGGAGCGTAAAAAAGAGAGCGGTTGTGTGGAGAGCGCAGAGCAGCGGCGCATCTGATGACAAACGTACAAATGAGAAAATGATGCTTGGTCAAAGTATGAGACGCCTTGTAAATTTAATACCCGCTGTTCAGCCGGGTTACGGGCCGGAAAGCTGGTGAATGGTGAAAGAGAGTTCAGAAAAGATTATAAAGGTGGGTTTCAGCAGAAACCCTCAAAAAATATTTGACGAAATAGAACAGGTAACTGCGGAAATGGTTCGCGGCGGCTGGTCTCTGCGCGATAGTTTGATGGAAGATGGTCTTGAGTATGCGCATCTTTTTTTTGAAAGGGAGATAAATACATAACTCAATGCGCAGTCATAGTTCTATTGATAAATTCAAGTTTGTATGTATAAACGGCTGCTTTGAAGATGAAGCGTCTGTTAAGCGTATTGATGATGAGATTTCTGTTCTTATAGAGCAGGGGAGCCGTCATTTTGTTTTCGCGCTTAATGATATAAATTATTTAGACAGCACCGGCGCAGGTATTATTATTAATACCCTTTGCTGTGTTCAAAAAGAGAGCGGTTCATTGTCTATTATTACGAATGATAAGAAAACGCGTAAAATGCTGGAGACGGCCGGCGTCCATCATTTTATTAAAATATTTGATTCTAAAGATGAATTTTTGAAGATACAGGGGGTAATGTGTTGAAGCGTTTTTTAAAGGTTATATTATTTTGCAGCGCCGTGGCATTTTTTATGTGCGGGTGCGCCTCAATTAAGAAGATGATGAAACCAAAAGTTACAAGAATTACCGACGTCTCAGGGTATACTTCAGACGTAACTCACGTCCGTTTCTCAAAGATTCCTCAAATAAAAATTGACTGCGGCGGCGCGCGCATGGAATTTCAGTTCCATACGCTAAGGAGCATGAAAATTGACCAGCAGCGGATAAAATCAATAGACGGACGGCTCTATTTTGGCGCAGAGATTGAGCTTAATGACGGGACGGCTTTTGGCAAATCGCAGGAGAAGGGGAGTTGTTACGTCTGTTCTGATAACGGACTTGAGGGAATAATTTCAAAGAGCAGCTATACGGTGTCTTTTCATAAGTTAAACAGTTTTATTGTATTGGATAAAGACGAAGAATGATAGTTTACGGCGTAAAACCCAAGAAGAAAAAAACGTTATCGTTTACTGTTATATTGATAAGCGGCATTCTTTTTTCTTTACTTATTTTAATTTCTATATTTGCTCTTCGTTACATTGAGTACAATTTTACTCCATCCGTTAAAAGCTCTGAGAAGCTTTTAAAGAAAGGGCGGCCCCAGCAGGCTATGGCTGCCTTAAACAAAGCGCCGGGTAAACAAAATGACAGCAAAACGCTTCTGCTTCGCGGCAAAATACTCTTTGCGGTTCTTATTGAACAGTTAAAAGAGGAGAAGTGGGGCAGCTACGGGGTTAATCCAAAGAACTGGATTTCACACCCTTTGGCAGAGGAAGCGGAGCAATGTTTCCTTGAAGCTATAGAAAAATCTCCAAACGACTCTGAAATAAGGCAAGTGCTTGGAAACCTCTACAGAGAACAGGGACGCTTTGCTGAAGCTGAAAAAATACTAAAATCTGCAATTGAACTTGATGATACCGACGTAGAAACATTTACCGCTCTTGGATTTGTTTATGCGGAATCAGAGCGTCTCACACTGGCGCAGGAGAAACTTTATAAAGCGTGGGAACTTGACAAAAACAACTCAAAAACAGCAAAAAATCTCGGCTATTTTTACCGCTACTATAAAGAAATCCCGGAGTCCTCTATAGTATGGTTTAACCGTTACTTTGACTCAAACCCAAAACGCGACCCGGACGTAAATTTTATAAGAGTAGAACTCCAAAACCTTATTGAGCGATATCCTGAATTCGACAAAGGAGAATCATCCGCCCAAGCCATTCATCATCGCGGCGCTAATAGAAAGTTTTCTCCGAGATTCAGCAGGTAAAATCTAAGTTCTAAGCTCTAAATTCTCCCAAGCGGAAATAATAGACTCAATAAGTCTATCCTCTTGAATGTCAATCTCACGGCGCTTCGGATCCACCATAAACCAGTCAACAGACTCTTTAATCGTATCCGCAAAGTTCTTTTCACACTTAAATCCGGGGACAAGCTTTTTAATTTTGGAATTGTCAAATACTCCAGGCTCCCTTTTGTCACCCATTAGCATGCCAAGAGCGTCAGGGTAAACTTTGGCGATGAATTCTGACGGGATATGCACAGGATTAATTTTTGAGCCGAGAGCTTTGCCGAGTTCTTTGTAAATGCTGTTCCAGCTTAAATTCTCATCGCTTGTGATGTGAAAAGCTTCGCCTATTGCATCTTTATTGCCGATGAGGCCGATAAATCCCTTTGCAAAGTCTGACGAAGCCGTAAGCGTCCAGAGCGATTCTCCTTTGTCGTGGATGATAATCGGTTTACCTGATTTTATCCTTGAAGCTACTGTAAACCCGCAGCCGTTTATTGGGGATGGGATCCATGTTTTGCCGAAGGTGTGTGATGGGCGTACAATAGTTACAGGGAAATCATCTCCATGAATTGATTCAAGATACTCCTCACACGCGATTTTATCCTGCGCGTAAGGCCAAAACGGGTTGCCTCTTGGCATGTCTTCCGTTATTGGGATTTTTACAGGCGGCTTCTGGTAGACGGTTGCGCTGGAGATAAAAATAAACTGTTTTATTCTGCCGCGAAGAGCCCTGTAATCAGCGCGGCAATGCGCCGGTGTAAAGGCCATAAAATCTATGGCAACATCAACCTCTATTCCTTTGAGACTCCGCTCAAGTTCCGCGTCATTGAATTTATTTGCTTTTATGTGGCGGCACTCCGGCGGAACAGGTCTTGTCCCTGAACTAAGGATAGTAATTTCGTGATTTCCCGCAGAACACAAAAGCGAAGTAACTTCTGATGATATATTGCCTGTACCGCCGATAATTAAAATCCGCATCTTTACGGCTCCATTCTGTAAATTTCATATTGACAATCACTAACATCATCCCCATCAAACGCACTTTCAGGTATCCTGTAAGCGCAGGCATGGGTTAATATAAGATGCGCTCAAAGCAAATTATACATATTTTGTAAAATTTACAATCTTGGGTTTAGGCGGTTATTTATATTATATATACAGTGTTGTCGGTTTAAGAAAATTTAAAACTTGAAAATCATAACGGGCGATACGCTAATGGATAACTTTCTATTTTTAAATTTTATCTCAATTACGTTTTTTACCATTTTGGTTTGCGATTATGTTAACAGGTTCGCGAATGCTATATGTAATTGCGCTGCGGATACTACACTTTGTAAATTGACAGGTTTTCCCCCCCCCCCCCCCGTTTGCCAGGCAGTCAAAATCTTTAGTTATACGTGCGGATAAAGCCCGCTGCTCGCAGTTAAATCATGCAGGAATCATTTTTGGTGGATTTTGGCGAAGCGTGGCTAAACGTGGCGTTAGGGCGTTTTTCGCCAGTGTTGATTTTCCCGTTTTTAACTCAACTCTCGTTAGAGCCCCCCCAAATGCTTGAACTGAAAAACATTCACAAGTCATTTGGCGACGTTCGGGTTCTTAACGGAGCATCTCTGCGTTTGGAGAAAGGTCGTTGTGTAAAATGAAAAAACATACATAAAGTAGACGATATAAACATAAAGGAGCGGGCTGTGAATAATTTAAGCCGTATCAGGAGAATGGTACTGATTGCAGGAATCACGGTTTTCGGTTTAACGGGGATAGGTTGGGCTAATCCGTGGAATATCGGAGCAAATGGGGCCGATGTTAGCGCTACGTTGACAGATGGGGTACTTACGATTAGCGGAACTGGGGAAATGAGTTGGGCGAGCGGGCAGTCCTTTCCCCCTTGGTATAGCTTAAGAAGTTCTATTGAGAGCGTAAATATTAGCTGGGGGGTAACTAATGTTGGGAACAGTGCGTTTCACGATCACACTAACCTGACGGCCGTAAATATTGCGAGCACCGTGACTTCTATTGGATGGAGTGCGTTTGAGGGCTGTACCGGTTTGACGGGAGTATTTATTGGCAGCGGTGTAACTTCTATTGGCGGAAGAGCGTTTTGGGGTTGCACAGGCTTAACATCCGTAACGATTCCCGACAACGTGATTTCTATTGAAGGGAGAGCGTTTGAGGGTTGTACCGGTTTGACGGGAGTACTTATTGGCAGCGGCGTAACTTCTATTGGTGGAGGAGCGTTTTTGGGCTGCACGAATCTGGAATCCATAGGTGTACTGCCTGCTAACGCAAATTTCAGCTCTGAAAACGAGGTACTGTTCAATAAAGATAAAACTACCTTGATACACTACCCGGCAGGGAAACAAGGCGCGTACACTGTGCCCAATACTGTGGATACTATTGGGGATAACGCATTTAACGGCAGCACAGGTCTAACGTCTATAATAATTTCCAACAGCGTAACTAATATTAGCAGTAGTGCGTTTGAGGGCTGCACCGGCCTGACGGCCATAAATGTGGAACTTGCTAACGAAAACTACAGCTCTGAAGATGGCGTACTGTTCAATAACAACAAAAGTACATTGATACTGTACCCGTTAGGAAAGCAAGGCGAATACTCTATTCCCTTAGGCGTAACTTCTATTGGATTGGGTGCGTTTGAAGGCCGCACGGGTTTAACATCGGTTACGATTCCTATCAGCGTGAGTTCTATTGGTGGGAGTGCGTTTGCGGGCTGTACCGGCTTGACGGAAATAACAATTCCTGTGAGCGTGTCTTCTATTGGAAACAGTGCGTTTGCCGGCTGCGCGAATCTAACGGAAATAACTGTAGAGCCATTTAATAATAACTTCAGCTCAGAAGGCGGTGTAGTGTTCAATAGAGATAAAACTACTCTGGTTATATATCCGGCAGGCAAACAGGGCGCGTACTCTATTCCCGAAAGCGTGACTCGTATTGAAAACAGAGCGTTTGACGGTTGTACAGGTCTGACGGCAGTAATGATTCCCGCCGGCGTGACTTATATTGGAAGAACTCAGGTTGTACCATCTTCGTTTGTAACGAGTGCATTTCAAAACTGCACAAACCTGACGTCAATAGAAGTATCACCTGAAAACACTGTCTACAGTTCTGAAAACGGCGTTCTGTTCGATAAAGATAAAACTAGTTTGGTTATATATCCGGCAGGCAGACAGGGCGCATACTCTGTTCCTAATGATGTGACTTCTATTTCGAGCTATGCGTTTTTTGGCTGCGCGGGCTTAACGTCCCTCACGATTCCCAGCAGCGTGACCTCTTTCGGTACATTCGCTACATTTTGGGGATGCACAGGTCTAAAGTCAATAATCAATTTGAATCCTTCCCCGCAGTCTTCAATTTCTCCGGATATATTTCGTAACATAGATATAACAAACATTTGTCTATATGTGCCGGAAAGCAGTTTGGACGCTTACAGTTCCGCCTATGCGTGGAAAGATTTTGGGTGTATCGGGGTTATTCGAACCGTAACATTCAATTCACAGGGCGGCAGCCTCGTAAGCCCGCTGCCTGTAGGACATGGAACCAAAGCGGCAAAACCCGACGACCCAATCCGCAGCGGCTATGTTTTTGACGGCTGGTATTTGGACGAAGAGTATACCGGCGTATGGAATTTTACCGCCAATGCGGTAACGTCTGACATAACGCTTTACGCCAAATGGCTGCGGGTTTACAATGTAACGTTTTATTCGTTAGGCGGCAATAGTGTAAGTTCGCAGGATGTGGCGTATGGCAGGAAAATAACAAAACCCGCCGACCCCGTCCGCACAGGTTTCACTTTTGACGGTTGGTATCAGAATGAACAATATACCGTTGTTAGCGAATGGTACTTTGATACGGATATTGTAACAGCAGATGTATCGCTCTATGCGAAATGGGTGTTACAAATTGCCGTATTATCTCCTAACCGCGTAATCCCGCCGTCTACACCCGGCGCAAACGCAGATGGTGAAACGCCTGTCAATCATTTGACAGGTGAATTTACAGCAGGGCCGAATCCAGTCAACAAACAATCCGGTGATATAAATTTCTTTTGGCAAGGCAATCGTATAGACAAAAGCGCATTAACTATTTATGACGCATTTGGTAATATCATCAACAAAGTAAAAATCACCGATAACGTGCTTAACAATCACCATGTTTATCGAGGCGGCAGCCAATCAAGGCGTATCGTTGGCTCCTGGGATTTGACAGACAGTAAAGGCCGTTTGGTATCAGAGGGGACATATTTGGTTCGTGGCGTGGTTACTACGTCAGATGGGAAGCGGGAGCGGGTGTCGGTGTTGGTTGGGGTCAAGTAACACAGCGTTAGTTTGTAGCCCCCCGGCAGGCGTTGCCGGGGGTTATAGATATTGTGCCCCGTTGGGGCTGGGAGATTCATTAAACGCTATAACTGGTGGTGGGGACGGAGTTTCATTAAATTGCATAAACTCGCAAAAGTCAACACGTAATAAACCGTAATACCGTCCCGTTATATATTATATAAATATATTTACTGACGGTATTAACGAATACTATATAAGGTTTACTGTTCCTGAAACTAAAGCAGGAAAGACCGGTGGAGGCGGAAACAATTACATTCATTCTACAGCAATTAGTAATATAACCATATACAAAAAAGGCGATGATTCG
>Ga0123356_10003957_pt1 | contig 15398 bp, 7 predicted proteins | sample TergutEmb28metaG_2_FD_92546 | JGI IMG/M metagenome (GOLD analysis project Ga0123356, IMG submission 92546) | Embiratermes neotenicus P3 segment gut microbial communities from Petit-Saut dam, French Guiana - Emb289 P3 | ecosystem: Host-associated > Arthropoda: Insects > Digestive system > Gut ... | reverse complement strand
TTGAACTTCCCTTTCTCGTCTTTTGACTGATCGCAGTTTGCTTTCAATCAGCATACCCTATAGACGTGAAATCTATGTCCATTTTATCGAGGTCTTTCCACCCCACCAAACAACGGAAGCGCCATACGACCAAGGCGGCGTATGGCTGCTTCGTCTCTTGGAACAGGAATCTCTTTTAGCATGAAGGCATTGACGTTTCTCGAGATACGTTGACGTATATAAGAGTCGGCAATATAAGTACTTAGTAGTGCATTGACCCCAGTAGTGAAAATAGCGTCATAGATCGGCTCATTACCACGCATGATTTCTATCATGTTCAATGAGTTACCAGTAAATGTGTATCTAGGAATCACCATCGGAATCAGGCTACGACTGTCGGTTGGTTGCGCTATTGAGCGGCAGGCAATACGATAGTGCCGATTCTGCAGCATCTCTTCTGGTATACCACGCTTCCGCGCCAGACGCTGTTCGCCTGCAACTGATTCACAATAGGAGAATAAAGCGCAATATCTATTTCACCGGCATTACAGTTTGGACGACTAGCCATCTGGTGTCCAAGCTGTCTGAGCACTGGCTTGATTAGTTCATCTTCGGTGTTGTGTTCCTTGGCTTCTTTGAATTTGCGATGCTTGCTTTGGATGGTTGAGTTACTACCTGTAATCCATTCAATAAAAGTCTGGGCGCTAAAAGCCTGATACTCAGACTGGTCAGGCAATACATTTAGCACATAGTGCCGGGAAAACAGCGTTGGATCATCTTCGCTGTTACTGAACTTAACAAAGCTGCTCGGCATGTTTTTCTCAAATGACAAGTCTCCAAGAGAGCAGCGACTTCATTTTCTTTGCTACGCTGCTCTATCCTTTAGTAGCTTAACATGACACGAATGATTCTGCTAAACACCATAGCGCATGCTTTGCACCTCTGATTCAGCGTGATTAATTCTCTCGCACACGGTCTTGGCTAATGGGGACAGAGGGGGCGTTTCGGTGGACAATGGGTCAATGGGTGGGTCAATGGGGACGGGGCGTTTTGTCCCACTTTGTCAAGGTTGCAGTACCAAGCTGCAAGTTGTCACTGATGAAAAGTGGGACAAAACGCCCCGTCCCCATTGACCCACCCATTGACCCATTGTCCACCGAAACGCCCCCTCTGTCCCAAACAGCAATAGCGTCTAGCGAAGAGCGGCGAACCACCTTAATACCCCATAGCCTCCAATACGAGCTATAACAACGCTTGATATTGTTGTGATTAGCTCACATTATCTACTACAATGGTGCTACTCTTAGAATCGAAGGGCAGGGGACAAATGAAAAGAGTATCAAAAAAGACACTGGCACTGGTTCTTTCGCTTCTGGTAGCACTCTCGCTTACACCACAGAGCAAAATGGCTTTTGCTACTGGTGAAGACGCAGCGATATCGTTTGATGAAGTTTTATCATCCGATACAAATGCAGAAAAGCCATCCAGTGAGGCAGACAAAGGTCAAGCGGATGGACTGAGCGAAGCAGCTGATAATATCGAAACTGCCGATGAAGGTGTCGAAGGGTCATTAGAGACAAAGCCTGAAGAGCTAGATGTCTTAGCGCTTACAGAAGACACTCTCGATGTCGATGGCGGAATCATCCCGCTCGATATCAACCCACTGGATATCAGCCCTCTCGCAGCTTTTACCTGGAATAACAGCACACCTCCCTCATCCCTGGCTAGTGGAGACATTGTAACTATCGCTGGAACTCCCTCTGGCACTTTGACCATACCTGCAGGGGCAACCATCACTATTAGCGGATCGGTTACGGGCACTACCGCAGGAATGACACTGAATATTGGTACTGGCGCTACTGTAATCTGGAATGCATCAGTGCAGGGCTCGAGATCGAGGGTGGCTGATTACCTGATCACAGTCAGCGGCAATGGCACCTTGGAGGTCGGTTCATGCATGATTGCCAACACCGGAACCGGTGGTGCATTACAGGTCACCGGTGCAGGTACGGTTATCTCGCTGACAAACGGTACCGTTATTGATTCCGGTGGCGCAAGCGGAAACTCGTTATTGATTTCGGCAAACAATGTAGTTGTTAATGTAGGTTCCGGTGCTGTGCTTGAGAGTCAGCCTTCAAACTCAAACGCACCTGTTCTTATCCAGAATGGAACCTTGAATACCAATATCAACGTGAATGGTGGAACCATTCGTTCAATCGGAAGCGGATATGCCATCAGTGACGGCTCATCCTTTGAGACCGGTACTGCCAATACCTCAAGTATCACTCTGAATGCCGGAACCATATCTTCAGGCTCTGCCAGCGCTATTCGCTCGTCAGGCATTGGTTCAGTTATTACTGTCAATGGCGGTACTGTTTCAAACGCTGCCACTACCAATGTAAACCCAACGATCAGCATAATCGGTGGAACCGGTACCAATGTCATTATTAACGGCGGCACGGTATCAGCAACTCTGGATACCGGAAACGGCTTTGCGATACAAACAACTGGGAACGTCGTTGTCAATAATGGCACCGTATCCGCGGTCAACGGTCGGGCAATCAATCTTATCGGCATGAATTCGACGGCAACAGTCAATGGCGGTACAGTGCGGGTAACTGGTAGCAGCGCAAGCAGTGCTGCAATCAGCACAGCAACAGATAATCCAGCTACGGTGACAAACGCTTCGATCACTATAACCGGCGGATCTGTATCAGCCAGCAACGGTTATGCTATCAACTCCACAGGTGCGAACAACACCGTCACAATCAGTGGTGGTACGGTACAGTCGAGCGGCTCAGCCGCAACACTGAACACCAGCGGTGTTAACACCGAAACCGATGTTGAAGACGGCTTTATTAACGCTGCAGGACACGGAAATGCGATAAACGCTAGCGGCGCTAACGCAACTGTCTCAGTCAGCGGTGGAGAAGTACGCGCATCTGGGAATGGCAACGCAATTAACGCCGGTGGCGCCAGCGCTCATATAACAATAGACGGTGGCAAGGTGCATGCAGATGGCAGTGGAAACGCAATCAATGCTATGGGAGGAGTCGGCTCAACTGTCACAATAACCAACACTCGTGATATTGTCGGTGGCAGTCAGGTTTCTGCTACCACTGGCTGGGCAGTCAATGCCAACGGAACTGTCACAATAACTGGCGGCTTTGTGTTTGCCTATGGAGCAGATGACAGCTCTGCAATCAGCCACGCATATACTTTGAACGCTCCAGCCGGTTCTGGCATCGTTGTTGTTTGGAAGACTCCAACGGTTCATACCTATATCACTTCATCTTCAACTGGATTAGAAGCATACCCGTCCCCTGAGGCCAGCACTCTGTGGGCTCTTGGTGGTATCAACTATGCTATGTTGGGCGACACCGGCTTCTTCCCTCTGGATGTGACCGTCTATGCATATGACGGCCTGATCTTTAACGTGCTTAACGGTAAGTTCTATTTTGATCTGGATGGCAGCGGAAACCCAACAGTGTTGCCTAACTCTGCTCCAACAAATGAATACCTACCTCCAGCTGGAACAACCTCCTGGGATCCAGATCTCAAGATATTGACTCTGAACAACTTCAGTTGGAATGCCAACACAGAGCCTGGATCAGGCAGTGCGCAGGCAGCACTGGTGATCTATGGTGGTCCGTTGACTATTGACCTTGCCAGTGGCAGTACGAATACCTTTATCTCAGCTTCAAGAGGAGAATCAGTTCCAGCAGACGGCTTGACCGGCATATATGTTCACCCCACTGTTGGTACCCTGACGATTTCTGGCAGTGGAACCCTGATAGCCACAGGCGGCGAGATGCACATATCAGATAACGGTAATAGTCTTGGAATTCTGCTGGGAGCTGACCTGGTCATTAACAGCGGTACTGTTATAGCCAGCGGTGGTGAAGCAAGCTATGCCAGTGCAGGTATCTTTCGTCTTTTTAATAGCGATATAACCGTGAATGGCGGGTCGTTGGTAATCAGCGGAAGTGCTGTATCAGCCCATACAGCCAACGCTGCCAGCTGTGGTATCTGGCTTTTTGGCACAACAGGATCCTTCGCAATAAACGGTGGCTCATTAACTGCTCATGGCGGATCAGCGCACTCAGGAGAGTTTTCAGTTAGCACCGGCATACTTGGCAGACTTGAAATCAATGGCGGAACCACAACTGCAACCAGCAGTGAAGGCTCAACAAGTGCTGCGTTTTTTGATGGACCATTGAGCTTGCCTGTATCCTATATCTGGTGGACAAATCATGGCGATACCGACCCAGGTGGGTCTGGAGCGCTATATGCGGATGGTGCTCCATCCCCTTATAACGAACACTATGACTTTCATAGCATTCCCACCAATAGATTCGTACGCATTACGTGCGGACCTTTCGCGATTATCGAAGACATGGTTCTGAACGGAACTGTTGGCAAACCTCTCACAGACGACAATGAAACTGACGTTGACAGACAGGCTACACTCTGGGTTTTCGGCTTGCATCTCAACTCAGACGCCTTAGACGATATCTCCGATTGGTTCGCAGCGCTGCCAGCAGGTGTGACTGTCAAAGTCATTGATGCAGTTCCATTGGATTCACCCGATGATAACTCTTGGGTTCTGACGCTGCAATTTGAGGGCATTCCCCGCGAGAGCTCAACAGACATCTTTGACATCACGATTCCTGCAACTGCAATCAAGCCGCCAACGAAATTTGCGCTGGCTGACCTTCACGTTATGACCAACGCCAATGCAAGGTTTAATATCGCAGCGGTCTATGACCTGTATGTCAATGCCGAAGCCGGTGGAACTGCCACCGGATCGACCACAGGGCATTACACTGCTGGATCGATAATTAGCGTAACTGCCATACCAGCAAGCGGTTATCATTTTGTCGGCTGGGAAGTCAGCGATGAAAGTCTCTTTAGCGATCTGTCAGCAATCACTTTATCGTTTGAAATGCCCGAATCCAGAATTGCCCTGACAGCACTTTTTGCTGTGGACACAATCCCGACTGATCCACCAGTAGACAACACGAAACCAGGCACAGATACACCACGAACTGGGGATACCACCTATATCGTCATCGGTATCAGCATGTCTCTTATGGTGCTGGGTACACTCTGTATGAACGGAGCCACCAGACGCAGAAAGCTTTCGTACTGAAGCACAATAACTGGAGGACAGGAGGGACGGGGAGTTTCAGTGGGCTATGGGACAATGGGTGGGACAAAGGGGACGGGGCGTTTTGTCCCACTTTTCCCAGCGAGAACCTGACTGCTTGGTACAGCCATCTTGATAAAGTGGGACAAAACGCCCCGTCCCCTTTGTCCCACCCATTGTCCCATAGCCCCGTCCCCATTGACCCATTGTCCACTAAAACTCCCCGTCCCTCCTGTCCCAATCTTAGCCAGCTTGCTCCAGCAACGTCAGTAGTGCTGCTGAATACTCAAGGCACGAAACCAGTCGATAGGCATTCTGCAGCGTATCGGCTATGGCAAATGGACCATGTCCCCGAATAACAGCAATGCTGCCTCCAGAGCGCACTACATCAGCCATGATGGTTGCCACTTCAGCTGAAGCAATGGTTGCTGCAGGTGCGAAAACCTGAACTTCTCCATCTAATATGAAGGCTCCCTCTGAGTCGGCTGGTATGATCGAGTGTTTTATTAGCGACTGATAAGTCGTCTTCAGACTATGTGCGTGCACAATGGCAGCTGTCCCAAAAGGGGTACCCTGCTGGGTTTGGCGTTCCATATAGGCATGGTACATGGCGCGATGCACAATCAGCTCCATGGAGGCTTTTGCGTCGGCTGTTGTTGGCTGCCATTCAACTGCGATGATGTCGTCAGTAGTAATGTGCCCGAGCTGCGAGCCGGTTCTGCTGATCCAAATCTGCCTGCCATCGCTGACTGACAGGTTGCCGCCGTGGCTGGTAACAGCACCGCTTATAAAGAGGTCGCGACCGACCTGGTAGAAATCGGATAGGCGACCGAGTCCGCTGCTGGCTTCTTCGACCGCATCGCCAACGCTGCTGGCAACTGAGCTGATTCTGTCAAAGATATCGTCCGCCAGTTGGTTGAAATCTACGTTTGTCATGGCTGTTCCTCCTACTTGCCAAGCTGCGCGCTTTTGTGCGCGCGACTATTGCGCTCGTGCTTGTCTGTATAATAATCAAAAACCACACATCAGGCATGTTCGAAAGAGTGCCAGACACATAAAGGAACAAAATGGCTGCCAAAACCGACTCTACATCAAATACTGCGTCAGTAGAATCCGCTTGCGCTTGTACCAATTGCACCCCGACTGACGCTTTCCCAGCTCGACCAGCATTTCCTGCCCGAGCGATAGTCACAGCCGGCATGCCTTATGGCAACAAGGGGCTACACTTCGGCCACATCGGTGGAGTGTTTGTGCCAGCAGACATCTACGCTCGCTTTCTGCGTGACCGCATCGGCGTTAATAATGTGCTCTTCATCAGTGGAACCGACTGCTACGGCTCCCCTATTGACGAGGGTTATCGCAAGCTGGTTGAAGCTGGCGAATTCGACGGAAGCATTGAGGACTACGTGCTGATGAATCACCAGGCTCAGTTCGCCTCGCTGGCTGCATATAACATCTCACTGGATATCTACCAGGGCAGTGGCCTCGAACCTGCCAAGCAGATCCATAAAGACATGACCGACGAGATCTTTGACAGGCTGCATCAGCACGGGCATCTGCGCTGGCTCTCGACCGCACAGTTCTATGATGAGGAAGTCGGCAGCTTTCTAAACGGTCGCCAGGTCGAAGGTAAGTGCCCCTGGCCGAACTGCGAGTCCGAGCAAGCCTACGCCGACGAATGCAGTCTCGGACACTCCTATCAACCGGAAGAACTGATCGACCCGATCAGCACCCTGTCTGGCAAGCCACCAGTCATGCGTAATGCCGCGAACTGGTACATCGATCTAGCCAGCTTTAAACCCCTGCTGACTGAGCACATCAGGCAGCTGGGCGACTCGGGAACCACCCGCAAAGTCGTCACCGACACGATGTCAGAATTCATGCTGGCACCGATTATCTTTGTACGAAACGAGCACCTCGACGACTACCCAGCTGTAGCAGGCTCGCTGCCTGCTCACACCATGCGCCCGCCCGCTGGCAGAGAAACCAGCTTCGAGCTTGAGTTTGAAAACCTTGACGACCGCGACACCGCGCGTCCGATTCTTGACCGAGCCGCCATACGCTACCGCACCGGCAAGACCCTGGTACCCTTCCGCCTCACCGGCAACATCGAGTGGGGGGTGGCAGCCCCGAACCTGACCGGCAACCCTGAAGAATCTGCACTGACCGTCTGGGTTTGGCCCGAGTCCCTCTGGGCACCCATCAGCTTCACCCGCACCTACCTCGCCGGCGGCGCACCTGACCTCGTCAGCGGCAGCCTGAACCCTGCCCGCACAAGCACCGACGGGCAAAACTGGAAAGACTACTGGTGCGACCCCGCTGCCCGCGTCTACCAATTCATCGGCCAAGATAACATCTACTTCTACGGAGTCGCCCAGACTCCCCTCTTCGCTGGATACAACGGATTCAGCACCGAAGACCCAAGTACCTCATATGGAGAAATTCAACAGACTCAGCTTGTAGCAAACTTTCACCTGCTTTACTTTGGTCGTAAGGCCTCCTCATCCAGTGCTTTGAAGCCCCCGATGGCAGACGAGCTGCTTGATTTCTATACCTCTGAGCAACTACGAGCTCATTTTGCCTCCCTCGGACTGTCACTGAAGCAAGCCAGCTTCAGGCCGAAGCCCTTTAACCCTGATGCAGGTGAGAGAGACCCTGATCCGGTTTTGAAAGACGGTCAGGTGCTGACAAACATCCTGAATCGTTTGGCGCGCTCCTGCTTTTATACCGCGCAGTCAGAACTTGCTGGCATGATGCCGCTTGGTAAGGTTTCTGAGAGTCTGCTGGCTGATGCTGCTGAAGCAATTCGAGCCTATGAACAGGCAATGTATAGCCAGGAGCTGCATGTCGCTAACTCTATTGCAGCTGAATACTGCCGGGCAGCCAACAAGTACTGGTCGGAGCACAGCAAGGCAACTGAAGGCAACGCTGAGGCTCGCAGCCAGTTGCTGGTTGACTGCTTTTACCTGCTTCGGGTCTGCCTGTTGCTGATGCACCCGATTGCACCAGAAGGCACCCGCATGGTCTATGACTACCTGAAGCTTGATGTTGCTGAGACCGAGTTCTTCAGTTGGAAGCACATCTCAGAAGCTGGCGTGCCAAGTGGCTTAGAGACGTTCGTTTCTACTGAAAGCGCTGCAGGCGAAGCGCACCCGCTGCGTGAGCTGCCGCCAAGAACCGACTTTTTCAGCCGTCACCCCAGCCAATTTACTTAAGAATAAGTATGCTTAAGCCGCAAGTTCAGTTCAGTCTGCGGTGACGTGCCCCCCGCATGCAAAGCCAGATACCAGTTAGAACCATGGCAGCAGCAGCCACTAGGATCTGCCCTGATGTGTCTCCGGTCTTACTGGTCTGCGTTGGCTGACTAACAGTCTTGTTACCGGTACCGGTATTTTGGCCAGTCGTACCACCTCCAGTTTGCCCACCACCACCTGTATCTCCTCTTTCAGCAATCAACATCTCGTACGGTTCTGCTATAACACCAAAGCCGTTATCGAATGCTACGCGTATTAAGACCAGATAAGTTTCGCCTGCTAACAGTCCTTCGAATCTATGCTCGGTGTTGCTTTGTGCTGTCACCCAGGTATTGCCTCCGTCAATGCTGATCTGGTAGAACGCATTCTTGAAGCTGTTAAAGTTCACTGCAGCTGACCATGTCAGTAGCAGGCTCACATCATCTGCGTCACCAGCACCCGCACCGCTGCCGTCACCAGCGCCTGCATCCTCCTCAACAACCGTCAGCTCAAGCGGTGCGAAAGGCAGAACCGGTGCTCCGGCAGCAGACTCAACGCCGCCATATCCAATCGCAGCTGTTCCGCCACCTGAGGTCGCGGTTACCGTACCTGCAGTGTCTATGATAATCGTGCCCAAAGTACCAGGAACACCGATCTGCGGAGTAACATCGGGGTATAGAACCAACACATACTCTGGTGTACTGTCAGCACCACCTGACCCGATTCCAGGACAGAGATAGCTACCTTGGGCAACAACCGTTGAGCTGCCAGTTATCGTGATGTCTCCACTGGGTGAGCCATACCCTGCTGCCTCAGGCTCCAGCATGAATCCGGGTCTACCATGAGCTCCGCCGATGCCAGCTCCCTTATTGCCTGTTGCACTAACCACAGAATTACCGTCAATCAGAATACTCCCTGCTGCATTTGTTCCCCAGCCGCCTGTGCCGATACCTACGCCCTGGTTGCCATAGGCAGAAACGTGTGCCTCTCCCCTGATTACTATTGTGCCAATACCGCCAAAGGCTCCGCCGCCGATTCCGGACATGCCACTTGCAGTAACAACAGCATCGCCTTCAATAACGATTCTGTCATCGGCAAGATAGCCATGGGCTCCGGCGCCGCCGATGCCGGCGCTGCACCATGAGGTGCTCTGGGCATATACGGTTCCGCCGCTGATGATGATGTCGCCAGAGCCTTTTCCACTGGGAAACCAGTCGGCGATCTCATAGATCTCTTCGATTCCGCCGCCGATGCCGGCGCCTGACGCACTGGTAGCATTGACTGAGCCGCCGCTGATGCGAATAACGCCGCCGCTGCCATAGTTGCCGCCGCCGATGCCGGCGCCAGCCTTAAGTGCGCTAGCATTGACCGTTCCGCCAGCGATTTCTACGTATCCACAGTCAGCCGCGATAAAGCCCTCGATAGCACCAGATGGCCACGCTCCCCAGCCGCCGCCGATGCCTGCAGCCAGCGGACCGCCGGTGGCAGACAAAGTGCCGGTACTCTCATCGGTGATAATCACCGCGTTACCTGGCGTTACCTGGAGACCTGCGCTACAGGCTCCACCCTTTAGCTGATTTGTGCCGTTCAGGGTGATGTGCGCAGTCGCATTGTTCGTCACCCAGATAGCAGGACTACCCGGCTCAGGAAAGTATGCCGACCCATTTCCGGTGGACGACAGGTCGATGTTTATATGGTAAAGCAGAATCTGTGCGTCCGCAGCGATAACCAATCCATCTGTTGTCGTCATGTCGATACCAGGAGCCATGCTGACGATGTACTCACCTGGCTCGATAATCACCAACACATTGTTATCATATGTATAATGCGTGCCCTCAATCGCACCGCTACCTCCAGCCATAGACACTACCATCAGGTCGCGTCCGGTCTCCGGGATATCCAGTTTCTTGACCTCTGCTTCCAACCCGAACCCGTAGCTAAAGGTCGCCCGTACCGAAAGCAGACAGGTGTCGCCCAGACTGACTCCAGAAAAACGGTGCTCCGATATGCTATCGGCAGCAACCCATGTAACTCCCCCATCCATCGTCACTTCGTATCCCACAGATGAGTAGCTGCTGATATTATCTGGAGAAGACCACGTCAGACTTACCGCTGCCTCACCATAGTCGACTTCAACAGGGTCGGTGCTGATAGTGGCAACCAAATCAGTCGGAGCAAACGGCAACACCGGTTTGCCTGCTGCTGTTGCGACACCTCCATAACCGATTGCTGCGGTACCGCCGCCAGATTGAGCTACGACTGAACCTGCGGTGTCAATGATAATCGTACCGACTTCACCAGGTGTTCCGATAAGCGGAGTTACTCCTGGCATATAGTCTTCCAAGTCTGCAGGAGCACTCAGTGCACCGCCTGATCCGATACCAGGACAAAGCATGCTGCCAAAGGCACTGACTATTGCATTGCCAGTTATTGTGATATCGCCGCTTGGTGCTCCGAACCCAGCTGCTTCTGGTGCCATCAGGAAGCCGATTTTTCCAAAGCTGCCACCGATGCCGGCACCACTTTCACCTTTTGCATATACGCGGGCATTATCTGCAATCAGTATTGTTCCTTTGTGTCCGGTCGCCCAGCTTCCGCTACCAATGCCAGCTCCACTTCGCCCAGTTGCTGAGACGTTGGTATTTCCTCTGATGATTATCGTGTCGATTCCACCAGCAGCACCTCCGCCGATGCCGGTGATTCCTACAGCTGAAACGATTGCTGTGCCTTCGATGACTATGCTGTCGCCTGGCGCATTGCCATGTGATCCACCGCCACCGATGCCAGCACTGATGTTGCCACCAACAACAGAGATCACACCGCCAGTGATAAGAATGTCTCCACATGATCTTCCTGGTTGAAACCAGTCATAAACGATAAATATACTCTCAGTACCGCCACCGATACCGGCTCCCTCGTCAGCGATTGCGTAGATTTCACCCCCGCTGATGCGAATGATACCGCCGCTGCCGTAGTTGCCACCGCCGATAGCAGCGCCGCCACTCTCGGCTTGAGCGATTATTGTTCCACCAGCGATTGTTATCATACCGGCATCTGATTGCCAGTGATCGGATTCGCCACTCCAGCCACCACCGATGCCAGCTCCTCCTCGTCCGCTGGTAGCATAAAGCGTGCCCGTGCTTATCTCCATAATTTCTATTGCGTTACCTGGTGTCACCTGAAGTCCTGCGCAAAGAACGCCACCGCTTAGTGATACTATTCCTTGAATCGTCAACATAACAGAGGATCCACCAGTGACCTCAAACGCAGGGTTGCCAACAGTGGGGTAGGCAATTTGTCCGAAAACTCCTGTTGCAGACTGATCTATTGATACATCCTGTAAGGTTACCTGCGCGTCTGCACTGACGACTATTCGATCCATTGTCGGTATTGCTGCATCAGGTGACATCTGAATAGTGAAGCCGTCGTGTGCAATGATATTCAGCACACCGTCGGCGTATATGTAATGGGTTCCCTCAATCGGAGCCATATCATCGGCAAGAGGGGTAATTGATGACAAAGGCTCGCCTACAATTGCGTACAGAATTGTACTACTGCTTGCTGGATGTGCAGCGGGGGCGGTGGGTGCGGCGACCGTGAATCTGATTATGAAGTCTCCAGCGATTGCATAGCCGAGAGGTTCTGAGTCATTGGTCGCGTCTTTTACCGGTTCATCTTTCGGGTCATCTTCGAACGATAGTGGCTCGATCTGGCTGAGCACATCGTTGTCTGCTGTCGACTCGTCGTCAGCTGCTGGCTGATCGTCAGGCTTGCTGTCATCGCCAGCGTCTACTTCATCTGCGCTGCTTGCGTTGTCATGCAGAACATCCAGGTCTGTTGCATCGTTTTTAAGCGTGCTATCTGAGTGTTCGTCTGCCATAGCTGTTAACGCAGATTCGTCCACTTCAGAAGCAATACTGATCACAGTGATAGGTATCAGATTTAACGCTATAACAACGCTGATGATTGTTATCAGCGTTTTTCTGTAGTTACGATTTGTGGTTGATTGCTGTTTGTTTGGGCTTTCTACGGTAGACCATAATCGCAATACACGCCAAAACCCTTGGCTGCTGTTTGCACCAAAAGAACCCAGCCTGATCATTTGTCAATCCTCTCCTTTGACGTCACAATCAATATATGACCTACCTAGATTGTGAGAGTTCCTCCCACAGCATCGAACAGTGCTATAGCTGACTCCCCAGTCATATCGCTAAAGCATCTCTGCTGCCGCACAAATGTATTCTAGCTGAAATCATTTATTCAGCAAAGCAAAATGACAATTATGCGGAGATTTATTCAGAAATCAGTAAGAAGCGCAGCAAAGACACCCGCCTGCAAAACGAAATCAACTGACGGGTGTCCCATATAACACATATGTATTCTGCTCGTTGCCTCCGGTAAGACAACAGCCAGGTTGCTTAGCGCTCATTGACTCAGGCTGCCAACCGAGCCTGTTAGTCTAATTCGAACTCCTCGAGACCATTAAAGACATCCAGTGCTTCTTGAACATCGTAGTCTGCCAAAGTAATTGCACTGATAGCCTTAGTCAGGTTGATGGCTTCACCCAGCGAACGTTGATGGATATTACGGCCAGTAGCGTTTCCAACTGCTCCACCGATATGAATCTGATCATGTAGCTGGCTCAAGAACTTCTCAGCATCCACCGTTGAGCCACCTGCGCATACCAAGCCGGTACGACCGGCTGCGACAGACGCAATAGCCAGTAACTCAGCCGAGCTGGCGGTATCGGTGGCATCGGGTGGATTAACCTTGACAAAATCTGCTCCAAGGCAAAGAGCTACACCGGCTGCTCCAGCGATTAATGATGCTTCTTTTTCACTTGCAACTGCCTTACCACGGGGATAAACCCATAGCACAACAATCAAGCCATTTGCATGTGCCTCAGCAATCAGCTCACCGGCTTCACTCATCATGTTAGCTTCATATTCACTGCCTACATATATGGTGTAGCCCAGTCCAACGATATTCACACCGGCATCGCGCATAGCTAAAACAGCATCCAGTGAATAAAGTTGGGGAGAATATGGGTCATCCTGAGTTGTCTTGACTAGATGAGATTTTGAATTCATCTTAACCAGATAGTTGATCTCTGGATACGAAGGCGCATACTGGGCAACCAACCCGCGCTGTGCCGCCATAACTCCGATGATTCCTCCCGATGCAATCCGAAACATATGCTCCGGATCATTATCGGCTGAATCAATGCCTTCGCCATAGAAATCGTCATTCAGGTGCTCGATTTTCTGGTCGCAGGCAAAGAGCATCAGCTTGCCGGTACCACGTGTTGCTGCGAGAAAATTGTCGATGTAGGTGTCTCGTGCTTCTGGCAATACGTCAGCTGGAACACGAACATCCTCAGGGGTAAGAACAGGCATTTCTCCTCCTAAATCACACACTAGAATGCCCATGTTTCAGCATCTAGCCATACTCGTTCTTCATATGGTCAAGAGTACCATAGAAATCTATGGTACTCGCTTTAAGTAAAGAAAATGGCAATCTCGCGATCGGCTGATTCATGCGAATCGGATCCGTGGATCACATTGGCATCCATTACCAGACCGAAATCTCCCCGGATTGTTCCAGGAGCAGCCTCCAGGGGGTTAGTTGCTCCCATCAATTTGCGGCAGATCTTGACTGCGTCAGATCCTGCGATGATCATCTTGACAACTGGGCCTGAGGTTATATAGGTGAGCAGTCCATCATAGAAAGGTTTGCCTTTGTGCTCGGCGTAGTTTGCCTTGGCTTGATCGAGCGTCACCATTCCCATTTCAAGGCGCTCGATTGTCAGCCCAACTCGCTCGAAACGGTTAATAATCTCGCCGATATGGCGACCGGCAACCGCATCCGGCTTAAGCATACAGAATGTTCTTTCACTCATGATGGTTCCTTTCGTTATCAAAACCTTGACTTCGGTTTTATCCAGATAGTCTTTAGTACTATGCTATTCGGCTCTTACCTCCAGAATGGCTCAGGTGGCTCGATTCTTACCGCACTATTCCTGTGAGGCGAAAGCTAATTCTATTCTGCTGATCTTCCAGCCTATTCCGTCGCGGACTAGTGTTACCCGGTAGTGGATCATGCCGCCCTCAGGAAGGCGCACTCCGATCAGCGCCTCTGACTCGCTGATATAGCGATCGATCGCGATAATCGTCACAGCGGACGAGTCAACCTCGGCTACTGACTGCAGAATCCGATTAAAAGCGACCGGATCGTCAAGGGCAGTGCTGATCCAGTATGGCGAGACCTCGCTACCGGAAGCGTGGCTGTCGAAGAAACTGTTGATAGTTGCCTGCTGGGTCGGCCAGCCATAGCCTTGGGTAAAGGCGACGATCGCTGCGCCGAAGGCAAGCACAATAACGATTAGGATTGCCAGGAAAACCTTCAGTCCAACGTGGCGCTGCTTGCGCTCTTTCCTAGCCTGGCGCTTGGATACCTCGATCAGCTCCTCGTCGGTTGCAGTGAAGAAGTCGACCTCTGTCTCGGCACTCTGGTCGGTTCCGTACGCGAGGTTTCTGCCGTCCTCATGGTCGATTGCCTGCAGACTGCTTGAGTCTTCAAGCTGCGCACTGTAGTCGGAAGCAGCATCACTGCCAGCTGCAGCGGATGCTGCCGCTGCATTCACAGCAGCCATCGCACCAGATGCAGAAAGGTTGGTCTGGGTTCTGACAACGGGGGTGAATCCGGTCGAAAGCGCGAGCTTTGCTTGCGCGAGCTGGGCTTGCGAGCGCTCTGTCAGTTCGTAGCCGCCACCGAGCATCGCGTCGTAGAAAGCCTGCGCGGCTTCAGCATATTGTCCGTTGGCAAAGTAGGCTCCGCCGAGGCGCTCATAAGTGCGATTCAGAGTAGTGCCGGTGACGCGAAACTCCAAGATAGCCAGATAGGCTTCGACAGCATCGCCTGGACGGTCAAGTGCCGAAAACGAAGCACCCAAGTTCATCAGAGCTTTTACCGGACTCGGGTTATTGGGGTCAAGTGCAGCTGTACGGTATGCTGTTCCAGCTTCGACAATCCGGCCG
>Ga0123356_10003956_pt1 | contig 15401 bp, 12 predicted proteins | sample TergutEmb28metaG_2_FD_92546 | JGI IMG/M metagenome (GOLD analysis project Ga0123356, IMG submission 92546) | Embiratermes neotenicus P3 segment gut microbial communities from Petit-Saut dam, French Guiana - Emb289 P3 | ecosystem: Host-associated > Arthropoda: Insects > Digestive system > Gut ... | reverse complement strand
TTCGCAATCCGGTTTGCAATTTGATGAAGAAATGAAAGTCATTGACGTTATCCGTAATATTGCGGAAGTCATTAATTTAAACAATGGAAATAAATTAACTGCATCTCAATTTCTTCAGCACTTTCTTTTTCCTCCCGCCAAACAGAACGATTATGTACATAAACTAAGTGGAGGTGAAAAACGACGTTTGTATCTCTGTACGGTCTTAGTTAAAAATCCGAATTTTCTAATTCTCGACGAACCTACCAACGATTTGGATATTATTACTTTGAACATTCTTGAAGAATATTTGGCGGCTTTCAAAGGTTGTGTAATAATAATTTCTCACGACCGGTATTTTATGGATAAAGTAGTTGATCATATATTAGTTTTCAAAGGTCAAGGGATAATAAAGGATTTTCCCGGAAACTATACACAATATAGAGAAACAGATAGGTACACGGTGCAAGGTACACGGAACGCGGAAAAAGAATCATCACAGGTCGTGCACCGTGCACCTTGTCCCGTGTCCCGTGCACCGTTAAAACTTTCTTTCAAAGAAAAACGTGAGTTGGAATTGTTGGAACAGGAGATTCCTGAGTTGGAAAAAGAAAAATCGTGTTTGGAAATAGAACTTTCGAGCGGAACATTATCATCCGGCGATTTGCAAATAAAATCAAAACGAATCGGACAAATTATTGAAGAAATTGATTTAAAAACTCTTCGATGGATTGAATTATCGGAAAAAAGTTAAAAAAACATTGAATAATATAAAAATTAACAAATTTTTATGTCACGTTTCACATATTCTGTCGTTTAAATATATAGTGGAGTTTGTATCCAATATTCATGTAATATAAAATGAATTGTTTTATGAAAAAGTTAAATTTTTTAATCGCTTTGAATTTGGCAATAATTTCAACCCTTTCTGTGAGTTGTAGCATGGAAAATGATGACCCGGATAATTGGAAAAACATAAAAAATTGCCCCTATCTTTCAGGAATACCCGGAACATTTCTTGAGGATATGGCAATTGATAATAATAATGTACTTTATTTCCTTACCGGAGAAACTGATCTTGAATTGTTAAAAAATTGGCCATCAACTTCGAGTTATATACCAATGAAAGGTTATTTATCGAGAAAAATAAATGAAAAAGAGGGCTTTGAAATTTTAGCCGAACATTATGGAGGTAAATTATGCTTCGATAAAAATAATCAACTTTTTTTAATGACCTATAATACAGTTTATAAACTTGATGATAAATCATTTGACAAGACAATAATTGTTGAAACATCAGGAATGTTAGAATTTATTGATGTTGATAATTTTAATAATATTTGGATTGGCGGAATGCAAACAGGTTTGTACAAAATAGACAACAACATGAATGTAACCCATTATGATGTTGATAATTCTATACTGCCTACGAATAGCATGACAAATATCCATATTGATAAAGACAATAATATTTGGATTGCATTATGGGACATTAAAGGTGTTTTGAAAATAAATAACGATGAATGGATTGTTTATCCAAATGTTGCAGATCAAAATATTTGGAGTTTGGTTACAGATAAAAACGGACATCTGTGGATAGGAACAGGTCATTTCAATGAAGCGAACCCATTAATGCGTTTTGATGGGTTAAAATGGGAAAATATTATTCCCAGAAACGATAAAAATGAGACTGTTAGTGGTACGATTCGTCATCTACGATCAGATGGCAATAAAATATATCTTACATGCGAACATGTTAGAGTATTTTCAAACGGTGGCGGTGCAGAATTTGCTTCAAGTGAATTACTTACATTTGATGGTGAAAAGTGGAATAAAATAAAAACGATTCCTGAAAATGAAGTTATTCGAGACTTAGTTGTTGACCATTACCGTAATGCTGTATGGGTAGTAAATCCAAATCAAGGAATCTTTAAAGTTCCTATTAATTAGTGATTATTAATTAGTTATATTGAAATATGAAAAAAACATTTTTTATGATTTTGTCCGCAATATTTTGCGGACTTATACTGACAAATTGTGATTCCAATGTGGATTTCGATACAAATAACGAACATATAAAATCTATATGGTCAAATGGAACGATTGTACAAAAGTACAACTATGATTTTTCTGGAAGAATTGTTGAAGAAAACAGTTTGTATTATTTTAAAAAATACATATATGATACTAATGGCCGTCTTGAAAAGGTTGAATCGGCTTTCAACACTTATTTGCTTTCCTCTTCGTATTCTCCTGATTGGGAACGAAAAGAATTTATGACTTCAAAAAACAGCGAGGTAAATAGTTATAGTTTATATTCTTATGATGGGACAGGTAAGCTTTCTGTTATTAAGAATTATTTTAAAGAAACCGGAAAAGATTTTGAATATCGTTCCATGCAGTCTGTTGAATTTGATGGGGATAATATTGTAAAATTTAATTATCATGAACCGGAGGGAAAAATAACACAATACTATATATATACTTACGATAAATATGGAAATGTCACTAAGGAAAAATATTACATAAATATTTTCGGTCCGGAAAATACATTGGAAAGTGAAACTTCCTACCAATATGATAGTTATAAAAATCCTTATAGAATTTTACGTATGTTAGGCAATCCCGGATTGTGGTCAAACGCAAATAATATTATTGAAGTGAATACTACACGATATCGTGATATTCCGGGAATAGACAAATATTCAAGCAGTAAGAATACTTACAAATACAATAAAAATGGTTATCCGATAAAAGTAATTGAAGATAGCAGTGAGTTTGAATATAAGTATTGATAAATAACTGATAAATTAAACGCAGTATATAACATTTCCTAATAATATTCAAGATATTAGGAATAAATAGATGAACGAAAAGGAGCTTATAGAAAAATGCAAAGCCGGTGATAAAGCCGCTTTCAAAAAGCTTTATGAGACCTATTCACAACATGGAATGAGCATTTGTGTCCGATATATCGGAGACGAAATGATTGCAGAAGATGTTTTGCATGAAGGGTTCATTAATGTCTTTTTATCTATTCGTTCTTTTCAATATAAAGGAGATGGTTCATTGAAAGCATGGCTAAACCGGGTCTTTTTTAACGTATCGTTGGATTTCATAAAGAAAAACAAAATCTGGAATCAAACAGTGTCAATTGAGGATTACGATTTTCCTGAAGAACTGCCGGATATTTCCCTGTTGAAGACGATACCAAAAGAGATTCTAATGAGTTACATTTCACATTTGCCTGCCGGCTACCGGATTGTGTTCAATATGAATATGTTCGAGAATATTTCTCATAAAGAAATCGGAAAACAATTAGGAATTACGGAGGAGGCTTCCCGTACACGTTTAAAACGTGCAAAAGCTTTATTAATAAAACAATTGAAGGATTATTTTTTGAAATATGAATAAACAAACAGAAGATCAATTGCGGGATTTTTTACAGGATTATTTATCAGATTATGAATATCCTGTTAAAAAAGATGGCTGGTCTTTGCTTGAAAAAGAGATCCCACAAGCAAAATCGACCATACGTAAATCTTTATGGATAACAGCAATATCATTTGCAGCCGCTATAGTTTGCATATTATGTGTTTTGTCTTACATGAAAATGTTTCACGGAAATAAAAAAGATTTACTTGTAATTGCCGAAGAAAATGTTTTTCCTTCAAATACAATGGAAAATATTATAGAAGAGGAATATACAAAATTAGTAGAAGATGTTAATCAACCGATTATTCAATCAAAAACAACAAAGAAAGCGCAAACGGAATATATCTTTGTGTCAGAAGAATCAGTAATTCAGGATGAAGTTGTATTTGAAACCACTGCTGAAAATAATTCTTCTGAAACCGTTCAAGATGAAACGATAAAACAAAAGGTATCATTTAATTATTATGAGAATGAAGACGATTCGAAAATTAAACCGGAAATATCATTTCATTCCAATAAGAAAAAATTGCAATTTTCCTTAGCCGGTAAAAATGTTATAGCAATGAATGAAAATATTTCTATACGAGAAATTCAAAAAAACTCATACTTCCGCTCCTTTAGTAATTCAAATAATATCGGATTAAATATTGCAAATCAACGACCCACGCAGGATAAATTGACAAATATAAAATACGAACTTCCAATTAACTTGAGTTTGCTTGTCAGAAAAAACTTAAATAATAGATGGGGAGTAGAAACGGGAGTAAGTTATACATATTTAGCTTCAAAAGAAACATGGTATTCAATTGAATATGATATTTTTGCTTTCAATAATATTACTTTACATTATTTAGGGATTCCGGCTAAAGTTTCTTATAATTTTTTACGTCACAAGCAATTGTCCGTATATCTTGCAGGCGGCGGAATGATTGAAAAATGTATATCCGGTGAAATCCGTTCAACAAATAACATCAATGGGGTCAGTACAAAAATTCCTTTGAAAGTAAAAGAATTGCAATTTTCATTTATGGGTAATGCCGGTATTGGTTATAGGTTTTTTTCTCCTATTTCTGTTTTTGTTGAACCCGGTTTCAGTTATTATCCTAATGACGGAAGCAGTACAATGACTACTCGAAAAGATAAACCCTTCGCATTCAACTTACAAGCAGGATTACGATTTGATATTGGCAAATAATGAGCTTTAATTAATAATCATCCGTTTTGTATCCACTTCCTGTCCGTCAATTATAAGAGAATACAGGTACATTCCTTTTACTAATGTCGAATCTTGAATTATTACGCTGTTTTGTCCGGAAACAATGCTAATCTTTTGTAAAATTTTCCCTTGCATGTCGTAAATACAAATATAAGCCTCTTTTGCGCCACTTTCTACAAAATATTTAATCTCAGTTTGATTTGAGAAAGGGTTAGGTGCATTTTGAGATAAAGCATGCGCTTGAGCTTTTATTTCAGAAATATTCATACCCGACAACGGCTTTATATCGTTATAATAGCATTTATCAAAATCAGCATTATGATAAATCAATTCTCCATTTTCAAAAAAACAAATAAGCCCCGTATAACCAATAGCGTAATTACCACCGGTCATAAAATCATTTAAAGGTCTGAATATTCCTCCGCGCAAAGCGCCAATTCCTTCTATCCATATCTCTTCTACCAAATTATCTCCATTCTTAGAAAATGTATATATTTTTCGAGATCTATCCATTATCGTGTCTCGAACAGATTTCAGTACAGTTGAAACATATCCATCATGATCATATATTGTATCGCGAGGTTGCATACCAAAATCATACAAGAGATTTTCATTCTTTCCAATCGGGTAATAACGAAACACTTTATCCCCTTCTTCCCGCATTAGCGCTTCTAAATACCACTTTTCCATAAGGGAGTCTTTTGAAGATAGAATTTGTTTATATAGCCTCATCTCGATGATTGAATCCGCTCCTACTTTATGCCATGTGGTTACTTTTGCAGTAGTAAAACCTAAAAATTTTCCAGTTTCGTCATAAATATTATAATAGTCCGAATAATAATAATCGCTCCAAACTTTATCCTGTGTAAGAAAACTTTGGGCATTGGAGGTATTGACAAAAAGTGTAAATATCGAAAAGATGAAAATTATTAATAATTTATGTTTCATAATCATTTATATTTTATGGAAAGCCACATTCTTTAACAATGAAAACACCTTCTGCCCCTGATTGGATTTCAAAACCAGAATTCATTTGAATAAAACTACCTGCTTGAATGGCAATCCTACCTCCATTTAACACTGAAACCGTATTTAACACTACACTATTTGTTGCTTCATATCTTTTGCTATCAGAAAATGAAATGTTATTGATATTTAAATCACTTGCATTCGGACAAATTGGCTTAATTCCTGTTGCTGCACGATAATATGCTCTTTGCGGAGATCCTAAATGAACTCCATCATCATCTAAATCAAAAAGATAATAGTATAAATCTTCAGAACCTCCTCGCCCAATTGCAAAATGAAAATAATCATTATTTTCGTAACCATCAATTACTACAGCATGTCCAGCACCCCAAGATGAGTTATAGTATGCAAACAATACAGGTCGATTATCAAAAATTTCATTTCTTAATTCTTCTTTGAAAGCATTTTTGTTATTTGAAATATAAAATTCATCTCTATAATTGAAATAATTAGAATAATTAAAATAAAGAACCAGTTTATCTACCCAGTTAAATGGAGTGCCACTTGTTCCAGCACTATTTGTATTGACCATCACACCTAAGTGGTATATTAATGTACTTACATTTTTAATATGATTTACAGTAACTCCAGAAATAATATTAAATGTACCATCGTCACAGATTCCTCCGTTAGCAGAGTTTCCACAATAAGTCAGACGGAATGGCATTTCTGAGTAGTTATAAAACTGTCTTGAAAAATCAACTCCTCCATAACCACCAGAGCCCTGCATAGGATATTGATGAAATTTAACAATCTGAGCCATTGCTAAAGGGACGCAAATATTTCCATTAGTTGTAAACGGGAATGCAGAATCATAAGGATCCCAAAAAGCCCACCTTGAAGTTTGATAAGTTTCAAACAAAGATGGAATACTCGATGGAATAGATGCCGATCTTAGAGCTGATTTTTTCATATAACTTTCCATATCATATTTTACAGCATTCCCAAATCTATCGTTCTTTTCCTTAACCGTTTTTAAATGATTTAATGCACACTCTATCCATATTTTATCACCTAATGAAAGTTTTTCCTCTTCAAAAACTCCTGTCCTACTGTAGCCAAAAATTGGATTAATACCTTGCTCTGAAGAAATAAGAACAAAACCACCCCCCTCAAAGTTTACATTGTAAATAAAAGTAGAGTCCATTTCTTTATCTACCATTTTTCCAATTTTAATATTATTTTGAATATTACTTTTTGTTCCATTAATATAATCAAACCACTGCATTGCATATTCTTTTGCTTCATTTTCGGATATTGTTTGAGCATCAATGCTGAAAGAAAACCCAAATATCAAAAAGAAAAATAAAATAATATTTTTCATAATTTATAAATTTTACTTCGTTAAAATCATTCTTTTTGTATCCACTGCTTGACCATCAGCAACCAAAGTGTATATATACATTCCGGCTTGAAAATTCGAACCTTTTATTTCGACTAAACCGGAATGAGGTGCAGAAATCTTTTTCAATAAACTTCCTTGTAAATTAAATATATAAATCTCCGCTATTTCTACTTCTTCCGGAATGTAATATCGGATTTCGGTTTTTTCCTTAAACGGATTTGGAGCATTCTGATGTAATTTGCATTGCGATAATAAAGGATTGGAAATTCCTTTCGTTCCGGTTATATCATTGGAAGATCGAAAAAGTTCGTCTGAAGAAGAATTGGATTTAATTTTCTCAATTTCCAAACTTAGTTCTTCAATCCGCGTTTGTTGTTCTTTGATGCTTTCTAAAAGAAGAGGTATGAATCCAATATAATTAACAGACAACAATCCCTCAGCATTTTTTTCTACTAATTCAGGAAAAAATTCTTCTACTTCCTGAGCAATAAAGCCAAATTCTTTTTTATAAATCGTCGGATTGCTCCTGTTCATTGCATCTAAAGCAGCCGAAGCTTCTTCAATAGGAATTTTTCCTGCATTAACCATTCTTTCTACTTCACCTGAATTTCTCTCGGCATCGTAAATACGCTTTTCATAAGATCTGCCTTTTAAATTTAATAACTTGTTTAAATAATCGGAACTGCTATCATTTATGTCAGTTATATTCTTTTTGAGTGATGCGTCGGAAGCAATTAATAATCCGGATGGCGTCCATACTGCACCATTCACTTCCAAGGCATAAGTAGTAGGTTTACGCCCCATCCCAATTTTACCTGTTTCGTCGATGAATAACTTGTAATCACCATAGTAAATATTATCCCATCCTCGAAAAACATTCAATCCATTTTCATAGTGTTCAATTCCGAAAAAAGTAGTAATAAACAAAGTAGGATCATTATTGTAAATAGTTTTTGTCCTTGGACCAACGAACAAGCGATTTATATTATCAAAATAAAGTTGAGAATACGTGTCTGATATACAGGTAATCATCATTACAGCGATTAAAATTGTTCTTAAAATTTTTGTTTTCATAAAAAAATATTTTAAAATTAGTTTGATATTATTATGTTATTTTTGTAAAATTATACTTTTTGTATTTTCATATTCCGAGCGAAGGTATTTTATATATTTCATATTTGCAAATTTTTCTGCATAAAAAATAAAAAAAAACAATATATTCAATTATTATTATTGAAACTATTTACATTAAATTAATAATGGAATAATATTACTGATGCACTAAATTGTTAATTAATTTAACATAATAAAAATAATTGTTATTTATTATTTTGACATGATTTTGTTCAATGATTTGTTTTTAAATGAATAAATTATGGAGAAACATTCACTTTACGCCGAAAGCGTAAAATGTTTAAAACCCTCAATGAAGCGAAGCGATTGGGGGTGATTTACCTCTTCCCTTTATTTCTATTTTGTTTTTGCTGTTCCTTCAACAATGCCTGTTGTTTTCTCTGAGCTTCTTCAAGACGCGCCATGAATCCGGATTTCTTTTTTGTAGGAACAGATTTTTTATTAGCTTCTAACTTTGCTAATAAAGCTTTTTCATTTAAGAAATAACGGAAAGCGATTGTTTGAAGAATTGTGAAAAGCGTAGAAATCAGATAATAATAATTCAAACCTGCAGGAAATGAATTTAAGACAAATAACATGAAAACAGGCATAATATACATCATTGTTTTCATCCCGGGCATTTGTTCCTGACCGGTTCCTGCTTGGTCCATACTATATTTAGTATTGATTACATTAACAATAGACATTAATAAACAGAAAATACTGAGATGATTTCCGAAAAACTGTGAGACAAACGGAATATTTACATTCCATTTAATCAAGGCATCGTAAGTGGATAAGTCAGGCGCCCAAAGAAAACTTTGATGTCGCAATTCAATCGCTGTCGGGAAAAATTGGAAAAGCGCAAAGAGAATAGGCATCTGTAAAAGCATTGGTATACAGCCGCTCATAGGATTTATACCTACTTGTTTATATAACTCCATCGTTTTTTGCTGTCGCGTCATTGCGTTTTCCTGACCGGGATATCTTGAAGTTATTATTTCGATTTGCGGTTTCATTACCCTCATTTTTGCCGACGACATAAATGATTTGTAAACCAATGGAAATAAGCCTATTTTTATTATCAGGGTCAATAGTAAAATTGATAAACCAATATTAGCAATCCAAGAATTTAGCCAATGAAAAATCGGTATAACAATCCATTTATTAACATATCGGAAAATACTCCAGCCTAACGGTACTAATTGTTCCAATTGAAGATCTTGACCTACGAATATAGTTTTATCGTACTGTTTCAACAGATTATAATCGTTAGGACCAAAATAGTAATAAAAATCAATAGGTTTCTCATCTTTCGGTTCAAAATCCACACTTGTAACTGCAAAATAATGCTTTAAATAGTTTTCGTTTTTAAAATATTCAGATTTAAATTGACTTGCATTAAAATTTTCTTTCGCGATAAGTGTTGATGAAAAATACTGATCTTTAAAACCTATCCATTTTAATTTATTTGTTATTGATTTTGAATCATTTTTAGTATTGCTCAATTGCTCAATATTATCATTTAAATATTTATAAGTTAATCGAGTATGTTGATCGGCAAATCTTCGTCCTTCTTCTTGTTGACGCATCTTTTGCGACCAAGAAATATCTAATGAATTTGTTCCGGATGCGAGATAATCATTTAAGTTATGAGGAACTATTGAAAAATCGACGATGTAATCATCAGGATGTAAATTATAAACAAAGTCAATGCTTGCATCATCCCCGGCTTTTAATCTCAAAGACGTACTTAAGGGATTGATACTCATTGCCTCAAAAAATAAATCACCTGTTTCTATTACACGATTATTATTTGTGACTAAAGTAATAGAAAATTGAGACTCATCGTCTCTAAACAAGACTAAAGGATTTTTCTCAAAATCGGAATAATTTTTCAATTGAGCTGAAAAAATTCTACCTCCTTTTGTTGCTATCTTCAGAATCAGTAAGTCGTTTTCAAGTGTGATATATTCTTCTGTTCCTTTAGACGCTTCAGCAAAATCACCGAATTTAGCTGCGAGAAGGGCATTATTTATTGAATCGGATTCAGCTTCAAGCATTTTAACTTCATTATCCTGTTGTTGAAAAGTAGCCGCTTTCTGTTCATCAATTTGGGCTTGTCTTAATTTTGCAATTGAATCCTGATAAAGTTGTTGTGCTTCGATTTGCTCTTTTGATGGTTTGTTTAAGTAAGAGAAACCAATCATTACAAGAATGATTAAAAGAAAACCAATGATAGTATTTTTGTCCATAATTTATTTTGTAGCTGCTTCAATAAAACTCATAAATAAAGGGTTAGGCATAACCACAGTAGAATTGTATTCAGGATGATAGTGGACGCCAAGATACCATTTTAATTCCGGAACTTCCACTACTTCAACAAAGCCTGTCTCAGGGTTGATACCTGTACATTTCATACCTTTAGTTTCTAATAAAGATTTGTAATCGTTATTAAATTCATACAGATGGCGATGACGTTCGCTAATCATTTCACTTTGGTAAGCGCGGTAAGCAATTGAATCTTTATCAAGTTTGCAATTATATGCTCCCAAACGCATGGAACCGTATATATTGATTAGATGTTTTTGTTCTTCCATTAAATCAATGATTTTATCTTTTGCGTCAGGATTCATTTCGGTAGAATTAGCTTGAGTTAATCCTAAAACATTACGTGCGTATTCAATTACCATACATTGCATTCCCAAAGAAATACCAAAAGTAGGTTTATCATGTATGCGTGCATATTTCAATGCAGCGTATTTACCGTCAATACCTTTTAGTCCCGCACCCGGAGCGATTAATATTCCGTCTAAATCGCTCAAGTATTCATCTACATTTTCATCAGTCAGTCCTTCGGATTGAATTAACTGTAAATCCAATTTACGGCTATGGTAAGTTGCGGCATGTAATAAAGACTCCATAATAGATTTATATGCGTCTTGTAATTCTACGTATTTACCTATCAAACCGATCTTTACAGTTTTCTTAGCATTTTTCATGCTTTTGAGGAAATCTTTCCATTGTTTTAAATCCAATTTCTTCTCATTGGACAAACCCATTTTATGTAGAATAATTTTATCCATCTTTTGTTTTGCCAAGGCTATCGGAACTTCGTAAATACTTGGAACATCATACGATTGAATAACTGCATTTTCGTCAACATTGCAAAATAACGCTACTTTATGACATATACTTTCCGACAATTCCTTTTCAGTTCGAAGAACAAGTATTTGTGGTTGGATTCCCTGTTCCTGAAGCATTTTAACTGAGTGTTGAGTAGGTTTTGTTTTTACTTCCTTAGCTGCGGCAATATAAGGCACGTATGTCAAATGAATACATAAACAGTTTCTTCCTAATTCCCAACGTAATTGTCGAACACTTTCGATATATGGTAAAGATTCAATATCGCCGACCGTACCTCCGATTTCTGTTATAACAAAGTCGTATTCGCCGGTTTTACCCAAAAGCATGATGTTTCGCTTTATCTCATCTGTGATATGAGGAACGACCTGTACTGTTTTCCCGAGAAAAATGCCTTTCCGTTCTCTGTCAATTACATTCGAGTAGATACGTCCGGTAGTGATATTATTAGCCTTCGTAGTAGGGACATTTAGGAATCTCTCATAGTGTCCTAAGTCCAAATCGGCTTCGTGTCCGTCATTTGTTACATAAGATTCTCCATGCTCTAAAGGATCTAAGGTTCCTGAATTAATATTGAGATAAGGATCAAATTTTTGGATAGTTACCCTGTAACCTCTCGCTTGAAGAAGTTTACCCAGTGATGCCGACACTATTCCCTTACCTAAAGAAGAAACTACTCCACCTGTAACAAAAATATATCTTGTTTTCTCCATAGCAGTACTTTTGCATTTAAGCCAACAAAGGTAAGATAAAAATATGAATTATAAATTATGAATTATGAATTATAAATTATAAATTATGAATTATTTTGGCAAATTGAATAAGAATTCCAAGCCGCCATCAGGTTTATTTTTGGCTACAATTTTCCCTTTGTGGAAATAAATTGCATTTTTTACGATAGATAATCCTAATCCTGAACCTCCTGTATCACGGGTACGTCCTTCATTAATACGATAGAAACGTTCAAACAAACGATTCAGATGTTGTTCATCAGAAATACCTTGACCGTTATCGGAGTATGAAAAATAATAGAAATCTTTATCCTCGTTGTACTTATTTATAAAAATGTTTATATTGGTTCCTGCGTGACGAATAACATTGTCGGTTAAATTCCGGAAAATTGAATAAAGTAAATTGTGATTACCTTTCACATATATATTATCTACATTCCATTCCATTTTGATATTTTTTTCCTGTAATGGGATCTCCAAATCTTTATGTATTTGTTCAAGTAATTCGACGATAGAAACTGTATCTAATTTAAATGTATTAGGCGCTTCTTCAATTTTTGTAATCAAGCTCATATCCTGAATTATTTCCGACAGCGCTAAGACTTGATTATATGCCCTTTCGATAAAATATTGTTTTTTTTCAGGATCTAATTGATGTTCCAAAATAGTTTCAAGGCATCCGCGAATTCCGGTTACAGGAGTACGTAATTCATGAGTTATATTTCCTATCATCTCCTGTTTTAAACGGCGTGTTGCTTCTTTTTTTGTAATATCGTTCAGAATAATTTCAAAACTATTGTCATCAAATTTATTAATTCTGACGGCGAACGATTTTCCCTGTTTATTAATCCGGGTTTCAAAATAGTTCTCTTTTATATCCTTTTGGAATAAGAAAGAAGTAATTTCCGAAAAAGAAGCATCGGTGAAAATAACAGTAGGATTACTGTTAGCTCCGTCGATTATAATATTTAAATATTGAATAAATAATCCATTATAAAATTCTACTGTTTTGTTGGCTGAGAAGAAACATAAGCCTTCTTCAGATGTAAGAACGTGTTGTGAAAGTTTTTCCCGTTCCAAATCGATTTCTCTTTTTCTATCTTTCAGATTACTATAGTTTTCTGCAATCTTAGCGCTGATTTCGCCTAATTCATCTTGAGGAAAACGGAATTGGTTTTGCATATTTCCCTGTTCCACAGCGTGTGCGAAATCGCGAAGACTGCGTATAGATTTCCCAAAACGGCCGGCTACTAAATTAATAATTGACAATGTTATAACAAAAAGCACAAAAATATAGAATAAGAAAAGTTTATCGGGTTTCAGAATATGACGAACCTGAATATCGTAAGGCAAAGCCACGCGGATATAATATAAAGTAAATTGTTTTGCATAGTATAAATACTTTTTTTCAATTGAAGCCGAAACTCTAATATCGCTTCCTTTACCTGTTTTATTTGCAGATATTATTTCCGGACGATTTGTATGATTCTCCATACTATTGATTGTTTGAATCGCATTATCATAAAAAACGATACCTTGTCGGTCAATCAATGTCAATCGGATATTGGAAGGAAATAATATAAGCAGACTGTCAATCAATGATAAATCATTCGGATGTTCTTCCAAAACTCGGTTGACTATATTGGCATAATCATCCAATTTTTCTTCTAAGGCGGTAGTCTTGTATCTTTTTTCCCGAGTTTGTTCCAAGAACGCGATCCCTATAGTAAACAGAGAAAAGATAACAACAAAATATAAAAAGATTTTTTGTTTATAATTAGTTCTCATGATAATATAATTTAATCGAAAGGATTAAAGCGATAGCCGAATCCCGGACGGTTAATAATAATCTTAGCTTTGTTTCCTAATTTTTTCCGAAGACGGGTGATGTGAACATCCACCGTTCGTTCAGTAATATAAGGAGTGTCTTTCCACACTATATCAATAATTTCATTGCGGGAAAATATCCTTTCAGGATTCCCTGACAAGAGAACAATAATTTCAAATTCAATTTTAGTCAATGGAATCTTTATTTCGTCAATAATCAATTCTTTTAATTCTAAATTAATTTGTAGATCATTGAAAATTAATTTGCTCTTTTGTTTTACTTCCGGTTGTTCTGTTCGCTTTAAGACGGCTTTCACTCTGGCGACAATTTCTTTTATAGAAAACGGTTTTGAAATATAATCATCTCCTCCTACGGAAAAACCTGTCAGCATATCATTCTCAGTATCTTTTGCTGTAAGAAAAATTATAGGGATTTTATTGTTCCTTTGACGTAAAAGTTCAGCAAATTTGTAACCTGACATACCACTCATCATAACATCTAAAAGAATTAACGAATGATCGGGTGAAAGTGTTTTCAAAGCCTCTTCCGCCGAATAAGCGCAATTCACCTCGTAGCCTTCGTTTGTCAGATTAAATTCGAGGACTTCACAAATTACAGCTTCATCATCGACAACAAGAATCTTTTTTGGAATACCCGTATTATTCATATATCATATATATTTTCAGGGGATTGCGAGTCTTCGCTACGCTACGCTCGCAATGACACTCAATTCATAATTCATTTTACTTTCCCTTTATGTTTAAGCACTTTAGCATCGACATAAAAAACTATTTCCTCAACAATATTACTGCAATGATCACCAATTCTTTCCAGTTTACGAATCAAAATAAGTGTTTTCAAGCCGCAACGAATCTGTGAGGGATTTTGTTGCAAGTGATCGGATAAAATATCGATTGCCTGATGATAAAGCTTATCAACTTCATCATCTTTAGCCATAATCTTTCCTGAAATCCTTGTATTTTCCGATTCGAGAGCAACAAAACTGTCGGACAACATAGAGATAACTAAATCGAATAATTTTTCGACCTGTAATTCTTCAACCACAACCGGATTTAATTTATCGCAATCTTCTTTAATTATATGCTTTGCGATTCCTTCTGCAAAATCGCCGATTCGTTCAAGCGTTATGCTGATTTTGATCAGTGACAGAACTAATCTGAGATCTATCGCCACAGGACTGTATAAGGCAATATAATTCTCACAATCGCTTTCTATTTTTAGTTCAAAAGCATCTACACGCTTTTCCCTGCTTACTATTTCGCGAGCTATTTCAAGATCTGAATTTAAAAATGATTGCTTGGCTTTTTCGAGTTGCGATAAAACCAATTTCCACATTTCATTAACTTCTTCTTTGAGTTCCTGCAATTCTTTTTCAGTATGTTTCATAAAGCATAATTTGAAATTATCCGAATCTTCCTGTTATATAATTCTGCGTTTGTTCCTTATTTGGATTTAAAAACATTTTCTTTGTATCGCTATATTCAACTAACTCTCCTAACATGAAAAAGCCGGTTTTATCACTAACGCGAGCGGCTTGCTGCATATTGTGCGTGACTATAA
>Ga0123356_10003955_pt1 | contig 15402 bp, 13 predicted proteins | sample TergutEmb28metaG_2_FD_92546 | JGI IMG/M metagenome (GOLD analysis project Ga0123356, IMG submission 92546) | Embiratermes neotenicus P3 segment gut microbial communities from Petit-Saut dam, French Guiana - Emb289 P3 | ecosystem: Host-associated > Arthropoda: Insects > Digestive system > Gut ... | reverse complement strand
GTTCGGGTCACATGCTGGATGCGGCACGCCGTATCCCTGGCAACACTTCAGCCGAAGTCATTGCCCATAGGCCCTGAACAGGCCACAAAAAACAGGCCAAAACCAACGTAACCTCAGTCGCGACCACTGGAAGCTGACCGCTGGCTGCTGTTAGGGCTCAGGTACTGGTTCGGGGTGCGGGTCGGGATCGGTGCCCAGTTCGTGATTGAGAAAGTCCAGGATCAGGCGGACGAACCGATCGGGATCCTTTTTTGGGAGCATGTGGCCGGCACCATCAACTATGGTCACCGTCGAGTTGGGTAAGGACGCCCCAATTAGCTCAGTGTGAGAAAGGCGGATGGCGTCGCGTTGCCCGGCCACGATCAGGGCCGGGGCCGTCACCACCGCTAGTGCACTGGGGTCAATGTGCGGTTGAACGGTCATCAAGGCCCACGTCTGGGCCCGGGCCCGGGCCCGCCGAGAGACCAATCCAGCCACACGCAGGGCCACCAGCCCAAGACGCAGCTGCACCCAAACACCGGCGCGCAGTCCAGCAGGAAAGAGGTTGGCCCCGTAGGTGATCAGTGATTTGATCCGGCCGGGGTAGGCGGCGGCGAAGGCCAAAGCAATGTTTCCGCCATCGGAAAACCCCACCAGGGCGACCCGATCCGCACCAAGCGCATCGAGCGCGCCGGCCAGGTCTTCGACCAGATGGTCGATGGTCAGTGGGCCAACTCCGCGCGGCGACTGACCGTGGGCCCGGGTGTCCAGCGCCACTACCCGGTAGCCGGGGGACAAAACCGGCACCATCGGGTCGAACAAGTGGTGATCTTCACCGTTACCGTGCAGCAGCACCAGCCACGGACCAGATCCACTGGCCTGCCCGCTTAGCTCACCGAACTCCATGGTCTGGCTCAATCACAGCTCAGCCGGTTTGCCAGGGGCCAGATCAGCCTCGACGCAGCTGGCCGTCAGGTCATCCGCCCGGCCCCTACCTTCGGCAGGGCTAGAAATCGACGTAGCTAATCCAACGGTCAATGTAATAGTCAAAGAGGTCATCATGCTCGAATTGGTTGATAGCCTGAAGCTGAGTGATGTGGATCAGGTGAGACTGCTCGGAGATGCCCAGGGACGCCAGAGTACCACTCCTGTCGGATAGCCAGTACAGGCTAATGCCATTGATATCGTAGAACGGCAAACAGAATCTCAGAGTCCCAATGCCTTCTAGATACAAGCGCTTCGCCGTTGCATCATCCGCAATCTGCGAGAGATCAAGCAAGCCAACTAGCGCGAACATAAAGCCGCTCAGAGAATAGGTGGGAACCGCGGTTGGGTACTCTTCATAATACGGGTGGCCCAGAAAATCTTGAAGAAGCCCACCGTCTTCGACCTTGACCTGCAGCGGCCGCATGGCCAGGCGGGCAGCTTCCAGGTATTTCGGCTCGTTGGTGACCGAATAGATACGCGTTAGCAGCGAAATAGCTTCGCCTTGGGCTGCCGCCGACCCCCAAGGGGCTTTCAGTGCCTCATGGCCTTCAATTGCATATTCGAAATCATAATACAACGCTCCGGTACCCGGATCCATGGCACTAACGAAATAGTCAGCCTGGTTGCGGGCTGCCTGCAAGAACAACTGGTCACCGGTCTCTCCGTAACCGTCGAACTGCTTCAAACCGTATTCTGCTGCGTGAGCAGGATGGTAACCGAAACCACTAATCTCGCTGCGATAGAAGAGCGCCACGCCGTTGGGATCAAAACCGTCAGGGGCTATGGCTTTTGGCGTCAGATCAAGGTAGCTGCCACTCGACTCGTATGGCGGTGGGTCAATTTCGGGCACCGATCTGAAGCTGTATGCGGGGCCAACTGGGTGGGCATTGGCCTTGAGTTCTGCCAGGTGGGAGGTCAGCCCGGCACTATCGTTGACGATCTTTGTGAGCAGGGAGTGGTGAGCTCGGTTGAGTTTTGAGTTGAGGACGTAGCCCCCGGCGCCGATGACCACCAGGTTCAAACTCAGCGCGACAAGCAGGGCGACCGAGAGCCGTTTCTTCGCCCTGCCGGAACCGTTGGCGCTGGTCTGTGCAGTGACCGCCGAAGACACCTGGCGCTCAGGTCCAGGATCCGGTGGTGGTTCTATTCGGTCCATTTCTCTCGCAAATCTAGGGCACTTAGACGTAGGTTCTGGGCTGCGGACGCCTGGGTCCGGACAGCCGGCTGATTGGCAGCCGGTCACACAAGGTTTGGCCCGAGCCTGCGGCCATCAGCCAGGCGCCGCCGGACCCCAAAAGGCCCGGCCACAGTGGATCCGACCTGGTCGTCATTGGGGTACGATACCCTACCTGGGATGTCCCCGTCGGCGGAATCCAGGTACGGTCGCTGTTCCACCGGCCAAGACGGTTAACCTTTAGGAGTACACACCGGATGAGAAAAGGTGCGGCTATTGCCGCGGCGTCACTCGTGGTGCTGGGTCTGGGCCTGATGACGACAGGTGCTGGTCTACTAAACGTCAAGCTGAACCGCCAATACCACGACCTGGTCGAAGAAATTGACAAGGCTCTGCCTGCCGTGGGGGAAACTGACGCGTCGCTGGCCAAGCCAGACAAGACGGCCATGCCTTACTACGACTTTGGCCCCGAGTTCACCCTTGACCCCGGGCCCTACGCACCCACCGGCAAGTACTTCAACTGGCTGTCTATGACCCCAATAGCCGAGGACAAAGATGACGATGGCGTTTTCCTGCAGTATCGCAAAGAGCTCGACGGGTTTAGCCATCACCCAGTCGCCATTGCGCAATACGGCCTGGGACAGTTCAGCAACTATATTGAGACGGGAGACGAAACCTTCCTTGAAGAGGCGCGTAATCAGGCCAACTACTACGTGAACAACATAGATCGGGCCACGGGCATGTTCAGTTATGATTTCGACTTCCCGGTAATGTACCACGAGACACTTGAGGCGCCGTGGGCGTCAGCCATGGCGCAGGGGCAGGCCATTTCACTGCTTAGCCGGCTCTACGCCGAGACGGGTGATTCGAAATACTTAGAGACCAGCGAGCTGGCGATGAAACCCCTGTCGGTTCCGGTATCCGAGGGCGGCCTGGTGGTTGATTTCTTTGGGCATCCCTATTACGAAGAGTATCCCACCGAGCTACCCTCCTACACGCTCAACGGATTCATGTACACGATCATCGGCCTATATGACTTCTGGCAAATTGCTGACAATGAGACTGCCAAGGAACTGTACGAGGCCGGGATTGATACTCTGACATTTTGCCTTCCGTTCTACGACACAAACGGCATTAGCCTGTACTGGCTCTCACACCTTAATGGTACCGGCGTGTCAGTCCACTACTTGGAGCGATACCATATTGTCCACCTAAGGCAGCTGAACCTGTTTAGTCAGATCGAGGACAATGAGGTTGTGAACCACTATCTCGAGAAATGGTTGTCGTACGCGACAGGTGAATGACCTGTCAAACTGGCGCCACGCTGGGGCAAATCAGACAGCATGCGGCTCAATAGTCACCAGCGCGGTGCGCGCCTGCTTGTTTGGTCAGGCTGGCTTGGGATCATTCACCAGTCAACTAGTGGCTGGTCAATCGATCTGCCCGGAACGGGGGTGAGCTTGGGCGTAGGAGTCCCACAACCGATCGGTGGTGACATGGGTGTAGCGCTGGGTCGTGCCAAGAGAAGCGTGCCCCAAAAGCTCTTGGACCGAGCGCAGGTCAGACCCACCTTCAAGTAGGTGGGTGGCCGCCGAGTGCCGTAGGACGTGGGGGCTGACCTCACCCAGGTTGGCCGCCGCCGCCAGGCGGTAGACAATCCGCCTGGCCTCGCGAGCGTCGAGCCGGCCGCCGCGCACACCCACGAAAACCGCCGCACCAGCTGTTGGCCGCTCAACCGCACTCAGTACTTGACCGCGGCCAGCCATTAGCCAGTCTTCAAGCGCCCGGGCGGCCGGTTGCCCAAAAGGCACCACCCGCGGCTTCGATCCCTTGCCCATGGCTCTGACCAGGCGGTTCGATAGGTCGACATCGCCAATATCCAAACGCACCAGCTCAGCCACGCGCAGTCCGGTAGCGTAAGCCAACTCGGCCAGAGCCCAATCCCGCACCGGAGCGGGCTCGCCCGCCGCGGCGGCCCCAGCCGCCAAGGTCAGCATGACGGCCGCCTGATCACGCGACAGCACCTGCGGCAGCCCCTGGGTTGGCGCCTTTACCAACAGGCGGCTGGCCGGGTCGTGGTCGATTAGCTCAATATGCTGGAGCCAGGCGAAGAAGGTCCTAACCGAGGCCACTCGCCGGGCCAGCGAAGCCCGCGCCAAGCCGTCTTCCGCCAAAGTAGCCAGCCAGGCCCGCAAGTCTTCGAGTTTGACCGCCCGCAGCTGGTCTGGCCCGTCAGGGGCAACCGCCGCCAAGCAGGTTGAGGCGTCCGCCAAATAGGCCCTGACCGTGTTGGCCGCCAATCCGCGGCCCGCAGTCAGGTGCTGGCGGAAATCAGCCAGCACCTGACCGGGCCACAATTGGTCGTTCACAACGATCAGTTTGCTCTGCTGCTAGGCCGCTCGGCGCCATATGCCACGGCGACGCCGCAAATAGGCCGCCCGGCAAGTCGCCGCGCCCAACAGGATCAAAGTAGGCGCCAGTACCAGGGCTCTAAGGGCGCCTTGGCCACCGCCGGTAAAAGCCAACTCTTCCGCGGTTACCAAAGTCGTTTCCTTGGCAATGCCAAAGGCCGTTTTGGCCTCCTTCACCCGGCCATCCGGGCTGGCCTCAACCTCCTCGACCCAAACGTAGTAACCGGCCCGGTGAACCGTGATGCCAGGGGTGGTGTAGTGCCCGTCACCGTCGACTTCTAGCTCGACCTGGCCAGCCAGCGGCGCATTGGCCGGCACCGCGGCACTGAGATCCGGCTGACTGCCATAGGGCCCATAGAGGTAGGCAGTCACCTTGGTCCGATTCGGTCCAAGGTTGGACACCACAAGGTTGTCGAACAAGGTGGCGCCAACTTCTGCTACGGCCGATGATGCTTCAGTTTTCACATCCGGTTGCCAGGGGACAAAGGCCGTCTCGCTGACCTCACCGAACCTTTCGACGGTGGCGATCATGACGCCGTCTTCCGGTTCAAAAACGGCCGAATAGACGTAGTAGCCACCCTGGGACACCACTACTTCCGGTGTCTCCACTACCGCCGCACCAGTTCCGTCCAGCACGACCGGCAGCTTGTAGCTAACAAACAGCGGCGCGTCCGCCGGCGGCCCACCAGGCACCACCACCGCATTTGGCATGGGCACATCACGCGGGTCATCAAAGGTGCCTAAACCGTCCAGATCACGCGTCGGATCGGTCGCGAATGGCCCATATAGACCGACTAGAACCATCCCGCGGCCATTGGGCTGGCCGCCGGTGATCGACAAGCTGTCGCTCAGAGGCGAACCCGGTTCGAGCCGGGCCTGGGAGACCAGCGAGGCCAAAGCCGGCCGGTAGGGCACCAGCGTGGTCTCGCTGGCTTCGCCAAAAGCCCCTGTCCAGCCCTTTGAGCCTTTCCCAAGCAGGTCAGGCGCGATTTCCTCGACCCAGACGTAGTAGCCATTGGCCTGAAGGGTTAGGGCGGTGGTCCGGCCAGTGGCCTTGCCTTCTGAATCGGCCGTCAAAGTGGTGGTGACGCTGCCAACTACCGGAGCACCGGCTGGTGGCTTGGCCGCTTTGACCGGCGGGCTGTCGAACGGGCCATAGAGCCTTGTCACCACCTGATAGCGGGCGCCAGGCGCTCCGCCGGTCAGTTCGAGCTGGTCGCTCAGCTCAGCGCCGGCTTCCGCCACCGCCTCGGAAGTGATGGTGGTGATTTGGGGCTCGAAGGGCACCAACGTGGTTTCGACCGCTTCACCGAACCCAGATCGGTACTCGCCGTAGACCTGAACTTGACCGGGAGGCGCGGCCACAGGCAAAGCCAGGCCGGTTAGGTCGGGCGCCACCGGGTCGCCGGCCGGACCAAAGCCAAAGACCATATCCCCGCCTAGTTCGCTAACTAGCACCAGGGCGTCGAGTGGGTCAGTGGTGAAGGCCTCGGCCTCGCCAGTTGCCCCACCGGCCAAAGACAGGCCGTACCAGCCTGGCCTGATGTCGCCATCGGGATCAACGAAAACCGACCCGGGCAGAACCGAGACTTGGCGCCAGCCAATCAGTCCGGCGGCAGAGGCTTGAGCCTGAAAACCGGACTGGCCGGCTGACAAAGCCACTACCGGCGCGCCCGGCGGCACGGCCGTAGGCGCGGGCACTGACGCGTCCTCGCTCAGCCGGCGCAGCTCGACCGTGCCGTCTAGGTCATAACCACCTGGCAGCCCATCGACTGAGACCCAAATATCCAGATCACCGGGGTCGGTGCCACTGGTCACGGCCAAAGCCCCGGCCGGTTGATGGACCGTCCGGCTGCCCGCCTTGAGGTGGGCCGTCCAAACGTAGTAGCCCCGCTGGCTGACTCCAATGCCGGGTGAGGTAGCCGTACCTTGGGCCGTCATTGTGGTGCTGACCGTGCCAACCAGTTTTGCCTGGTCCGCGGGCCAGTTTGGGCTTAGCGCCGGGGGCGTGGGGTATGGCCCCCAAAGCGAGGAATCGATCACAGCCGGCGCGGCCGTCAGATCGGCACCGCCAGTCCACAACTGCAGCTCGTCGGTGAGGACATCGCCCGCCTCGGCCCTGGGCTGGACCGCCCTGGTTGTGACGCGCAAGGCCGGAGCCGGTTCGAGCAAGAACGTCTCGAGATCCTCAGCGTAAGCCGAGCTCGTGTCCGGGGTCAGTCCGCTGGCTGAATTGGTTACTGCAATCACCCAGCTGTACCAACCGACATCGTCCGCGGCTATGACATACGGGCCAAACCTCAAGGCGGCCGCCCCCTGGGCGTCCAGGGTCACGGCGGTGGTAAAAGGCCCCGCCACCAGGCGAGCGCCGGGAGGCTGAGACTGGCTGGGCACCGGTTTGGCGGAGGTGGCATCAGAACTCAGCTGATACAAAGTGGCGCTGACGCTGACGGTGTCCCCCGGCGCCCCGCCGGCCAGCTGGACGGCGTCTTCAACTGAGTCACCTGGGCCGGCCGCCGCCGCCACCAAGGCAGTCGATTCGATTACCAACGGCGAGGCCTGGACCTCGAATGATTCGGCTGGCACGTTCCACGGCGCTGCCGCCGCCTGGGTGTATTGACCTGCCGTAGTGGTGACTCGCCAGGTGTACCAGCCGGCGGCATCGTCCACGCTGGGCGCGAAAGCAGGCACCGCGACTTGGGCCGTGCCGTTGGCGGCAAACGTCACCGGAATGGCGGTGGCCTGGTGGACCATAACCGCGTTGGCCGGCATAGTCGATGTGACAGCGGGTAGCGCCTGGCCGGCACTGGCCACCTTCCACAGTTCCGCCTTGACGCTGACCGTGTCGCCGGGCCAGCCGTTCTCAAGCGCTACCCGATCAGCCACACCCTGGCCAAATTGGACACCGCCGGTGGCGGTCGACTGGGTGGTGATAGTTGGTGTACGAGCCCCGACGGACAAAGCCGACCGGCCGGCGGTCGCTGGCGTCGCCGGCGCCGCCCCGATCGAAGTTTGGTGGCCCGATTCGGTGAAGACACTGATCCCGTTGCCGGGGTAGACAGCTTTGGTGGTGCCGTTGATCTGCCAGGCTCCAAGTCCTAAATAGGAGACGATAACCGGGCGGGCGGCGTTGGTCACAGCCTGAACCGTCAAGCTGGCTGTGCCGCTGTCTTTGAAAACTGCCTTGCCCGTCCCGCTGGTGCGGGTCAGCGTCAAGGTCACTGCGCCGGCCAGGCGGTGACGCCCGTTGGCTGTGAGAACCTCAACGCTGTACTGGTATTCGTGCCTGGCCAGGTCGCCCTTGACCGCCTTGATGACCACCTTAGGTACGCCGGAATACTCCTTGGCCTCGGCTCTTAGCTGGTTCGCCCGCGTCACAATGGCCGCCGGCGTGTTCTTGACCACTAGCGCCCGGGCGGCCGCCCCGCTAATACCGTTGCCGCTGTCATAAGAGGCGTGGGCCAGGTAGGACAGAGCCTGCGGGTTGTTTTGGGCGGCATTGTTCTGGAATCTTGTGATCAAATATCCCATCTCACCATTGAAACCGCCGGTTTGGACCGCCTGCAAACGCGGGTTGACCGGTGTGGCGGCCCCAGCGGTTATGCAGAAGACATACGGACCGGCCGCTTTGGTGGCGGCGTTCATCGAGATCAGGCGCCCCAAATAGGTGCCGCCGTTTGAGTTGCCAAAGTTGCCCGGAACCCAGGTGTAGGGCGCCACCAGCCCAGCCGGTACCGCTGCGGCGGTGGTGGTGTCCATCATCAGTCCGATGCCGGCTGCCGCAGCCGCGACCAAACTCACCAAGGCGGTGGTCCGGCGCCCCCGGGTCTTGTTGGCGCCTCGGTTCTGCCGGCTTGATTTGGCCAGCGCGGAACGCTGACCTGTGCGAACGCGGTATTGCGGACTACTGGCTGGGCCTGACCGGCGGCCAGAGCTGTGCCGGCGGCCAGAGCTGTGCCGGCGGCCAGAGCTGTGCCGGCGGCCTGGTCCTCGCAGCGCCGGACTGGTGGCCCGGTGGGATCGTGACCGGTTCCGGCGGGGATTAGGCGTGTCTTGAGCTTGCATCAGGGTTCCTATCTGTGGGCGAGCTTGGCTTGGGGTTGGTGACGGCGCCACAAGCCGCCAGTGTTGGCGGCCCTGGTTGATCTTTCGAGGCGGCTCAAGGCGGCCAGGACCTGGCTGACATCCAGGCCGGAGGACTTGACCAACTGGCTGACGCTGGCGGCACCACGCAACGGCAAGGCGTCGAAGACACGGCGCTCGGGCAGAGACAGGCCGTCAAGGGGCCCGGAGGGACAGGCAGTCATGGGTTCGGGGGCCTGGCTAATGGCGGCGCTGAGCTCGATTAGTTGAGCTGCGTCACCGACCAGAGTGGCTATGCCCTCGCGGATCAGTCGATGGCAACCGGCTGAGGCGGCCGAGGTCACCGGCCCGGGCACGGCCCCTACCGGCCGCAGCAGTTCAGCCGCGGTGCTGGCGGTGCGGTGGGCCCCAGATCGCCAGCCAGCCTCGACCACTAGCGTGGCGGCGGTCATGGCCGCCATCAGACGATTTCTCTCTAGGAAGCGTTCGCGCCTTGGGGCTGAGCCAGGCGGCACCTCCGAAATGACCGCGCCACTGGCCGCCACCTCTTTGAGCAGGTCTTCGTGAGCTGCCGGGTACAGTCGGTCGACTCCGCCGGCCATAACGGCAACCGTGCGGCCGCCGGCCGCCAGGGCGGCGCGGTGGGCGGCCGCGTCTATGCCAAAGGCGCCACCGGAGACGACCGTGGTCCCGGCTGCCACCAGCCCGCTAACCAGCGAGAAGGTCACAGTCTCGCCGTAGTGGGTGCAGGCCCTGGCCCCAACCACGGCAACCGAGCGGCCCCACAACTGTTCGAGCGGGGCCTCGGCCCCGCCAAGCACCCACAAACTCAGCGGGGCCGCCAGCCCTAGGTCTTCGAAACCGGCCGGCCAGGCCGGACAATCGGGGGTGATGAAACGGCCGCCGAGGCGGTGAAGCACTTTCAGTTCACGCCGTGGATCTAGGCCCTCCAACCGGCCCGACCACCGTTTCATGGCCCGCTCCAGGCCACCGCCGCTCTGGGCGGAGTCTGGCTTTCTTTGGGTCACCAGCCAGCGCAGGGCCTCGACCGGCCCGACCCCGCGAACTAGTCGAACGGCGTCTTGGTCGCCTGGCTCGGCTAGGCGGCTCCAGGCCGCCAGCGCCAAAACCGGGTCGTCCAGGTCGAATGGCAATCGGATCATGACACTGCCCTAAGTCTCAGCAGGAGGGCCAGGTCGAGATCGTCGCTGGTGGGGGCATCTTGACCGCCCAGATCAGCCACCGTCCAGGCCACCCGGAGCACCCGGTCCGCACCTCGCAGTGACAAGTAACCTTGGTCCAGCGACCGGCGCAGGGTTTTGTCGATGTAGGTTCCCGGCTCGACTTGTGAGCGCAGGTAGGCCCCCGGTGCCTGGGAGTTCAGCCGCCAGCCCAGCTTGGCGAAGCGCTGGCGCTGCCTGATCCTGGCCTTGGCCACCCGCCGGGCCACAGCTGCCGTTGATTCGCCGCTTGCCGTTTTGTTCAGCGACAGGCCGCTAGCCGGCTCGACCCCTACAACCATGTCCATTCGGTCCAGCAGTGGTCCCGAGAGCCGCCCAAAGTAGCGTCGCTTGGCGATTGACGTGCACTTGCAGGCCTGACCTTGGCCCCAGCCCTGCCCGCAAGGGCATGGGTTGGCCGCCATGACCAGGTGGAATTCGGCCGGGAAACGGGCCATGCCGGCGGCACGGTGGATGACCACTTCACCCCGTTCCAAGGGCTGACGCAGGGTCTGCAATACCCGGACATTGAACTCTGGCGCCTCGTCAAGGAACAGCACCCCTCGGTGAGCCAAAGACACCGCCCCAGGCCTGGGCAGGCCAGTGCCACCACCAACAATCGCCGCCGGGGTGGCGGTGTGATGTGGCGCTTGGAAAGGTGGCTTTGTGATTAGACCGTCCTCGGCTCTAAGCACTCCAGCGACCGAGTGAATGGCCGTCACTTCCACGGCCTCGCGTTCGCTTAGCGGAGGCAGCAAACCGGGCAGGCGGGCCGCCAGCATGGTCTTACCTGTGCCCGGCGGTCCGGTCATCAGCAGGTGGTGACCGCCAGCGGCCGCAATCTCCAAGGCCTTGCGGGCCTCGGGTTGTCCCAGAACCTCGGTCAGATCCAGTTCTGGGCCAGCTTGCCTGTGTGGACGCACTTGGCCAGCGGCTGGCTCGACCGGCGGCACCTTGTCGACCTGGGCGCCAAGCTTTTGGGCTAGGTCGGCCAGAGAAACCACTTCAAGCACCTTGACGCCATCAACTAATTTGGCCTCGGTTGCATTGCCCGGAGAAACAACCACCCGCCGGTAGCCGGCGGCTTTGGCCGCAACCACAGCCGGCAGAATCCCTCGTACCGGCCGGGTCCGGCCGTCTAGGGCCAACTCGCCCAGATAGACCACCTTTTGGTTGCGTTCAGGATCGATCAGGGCGGCGCTGGCCAACACCGCCACGGCAATCGCCAGGTCAAACCCAGATCCGGACTTGGGCAGCGAGGCCGGCGACAAGTTCACGGTGACGCGATACTCCGGGAACTGCAAGCCGCTGGCGGCAAAGGCCGCCCTGACCCGGTCGCGCGACTCGCCCAGGGATGTGTCCGGCAAGCCGACCAGCACAAAACTAGGCAGTCCCCGCTGGACCAGGGCCTCGACCTCAACCACGTAGCCATCAAGGCCCATCAACGACACCGCCAGCGTGCGGCCAATCCTCGACATCAGCTTTGCACCGCCTTGAAATGCTGCAGGCGGTTGGGCCCACCACCGGTCAGCACTGCCACCACGTCGATCCGCACCTTGTCGACGCCAGGCCTGCGCTCAGCCAGGTAGGCGCCTGCCAGGCGACGCAACCGCGCCAGTTTGGCCGGACTAATGGCTGCGGCTGGTGAACCGAAGTTTAGGGAAGACCGGGTCTTGACCTCGACAAAGACCAGGCAGTCGGCATCTAGCGCAACCAGGTCAACCTCACCGGCGCGGCTGCGCCAATTCCGTTCGACCACCTGGTAGCCAATTGATTCGAGGTAGCGCGCCGCCCGCGCCTCCCCGAAGCGACCCAAGGCCTGGCGCGAGAGATCAACGCCGCCAGCCGTGGAACAGTTGTACATGAGCCCAGCAGTGTGGACTGTTGTGGCCAGGCCCGCATCTGTGCCTGTGGGCCATCAATTCATAGGATGAATCCAGGGGAGCTTGCGCCAGCCTTGTTTGCGGCCGCGGGAAGGAGTATGCAAAACCTCGGTCTGGCCGCGGGAAGGAGTATGCGAAACCTCGGTCTGGCGGCAGATCAGGGTTCAGGGACATCCCTGAAGACGTCGCCGGGATTGCGCATAACACCAAACCGGCTCAACGGCCAGGTCCGCAGCTGAGCCACGCCGACCACCTTGTCGATCGGCACAGCCCCTCTCAGCTCCTGGTCTTGATGGCCGCGCGAGTCATACGAACCGCTGCGGTTGTCGCCCATGGCCCAAAACGCGCCATCGGGCACCTTGACATCAAAAGCCTCATTAGAAGGCGCCATACCCCCTTGAAGGTAAGTCTCGTTCAGGGCCACACCGTTGACCTCGATTGGTGCGCCGTCGCCGGCACATTGCACATGGTCGCCCGGCAGCCCAATCACCCGCTTGATCAGGTACTCCTCTGAGCTGGTGGGAGCCAGACCAAGGGCCTGAGTGATGCCAAGAATCCAGGATTGGACGGCACCGCGGTCAGCCACCGCTGCCACATGCGTGCCCCAGCCGCCGGGGTCGTGGAAAACCACAATGTCACCACGGTGGATCGACAAAACCTGAGGGGCCAGCTTGGTCACAACCACCCGGTCTTGCTGCTCCAAAGTGGTCTCCATCGAGCCAGAGGGGATCCAAAACGACTGGATGATGAACGTCTTCAGCACAAACGACGCGGTCAGCACCACCAGCAGCGTGAAGGCCACCTCGGCCAGGATGCGTTTGGTCCGCTGGCTGGGACTACGCTTCCCGCCGGCGGACTGCTTCTTGGGCGGCCCGGCGCCGTGCTGGCCACCCCCGCGCGCAAACGACATTGGCCACCACCCTAGGGCAAGGACATGTCAGGCTTCGACAGCTCCTCGATGTTGACGTCCCTGAAAGTCACCACCCGGACCGACCGGACAAACCGGGCTGTGCGGTAGACATCCCAGACCCAGGCGTCGGCCATGGCCACCTCAAAAAAGACCTCGCCACCGGCCGAACGCACCTGCAAGTCGACCTGATTGGCCAGGTAGAACCGGCGTTCGGTCTCAACAACATAGGCAAACAGCGAGACCACATCGCGGTACTCGCGGTAAAGGGCTAGCTCGGACTCGGCCTCATAAGCCTCGAGGTCTTCCGCGCTCAAGGGGCTGACCTATCTTCGGCGTTTGGAACCTCGGCAAAGACCTGGCCCGGATTGCGTAGAACCGACCAACGGCCAATGGGCCAGGAGCGCAACTGCGCCACACCAACCACGCGACTTTTGGCCACCGCCCCACCGAGTTCTTCATCCATATGGGCCCGTGAATCGGACGAGGCCGCCCGGTTGTCGCCCATTACCCACAAGGCGCCATCTGGCACCACCACGTCAAAGGCCGTACCGGAAGGCGCGGCCCCTGCTGGCAAGTAAAGGGTCTCGTCGATGGCGACGCCATTGACGGTCAGCGGCTTGCCGGGGCCGGCACAGGCCACGCGGTCGCCGCTCAGCCCAATCACCCGTTTGATCAGGTATTCGGTGCCGTCCACCGGGGTCAAGCCAATCTCGGTGGTGATGGCGCGAACGACCCGGGCCAGGCCGGTGCGCTGTGGGTGAACCGGCTGATCCTGGACCCATTGCCCCGGGTCGGTGAAGACCACAATGTCGCCGCGATGGATTTTGAGCATGCCAGGGGCCAGCTTGGTCACTATCACCCGATCACCCCGCTCCAGTACCGGGTTCATTGAACCTGATGGAATGGTAAAGGACTGGATCAGGAAGGTCTTGAGCAGGAAGGACAAGACCAAGGCCGCCACCACCACAATGGCGACCTCGCGCAGGAAACGAAGGGTCTTTCCGGTTGGCGTTACCGGCTGTGTCTTGGACGACCCTTCCTTAGAGTGACGGGCCACTGGGGACAGCGAATCGTCTGTGGTTTCCGGGGATTTGGATGACACCTGGCTAGCCTCTCACGTTTCGTCTGCCGCCGGCGCGGGCAACGCCCAGGACAGGCGGTGCAGTATTGACGGGCCGTGTTGGACCAGCGCCTGGCGGTGGCCTTGAGAACCGTAGCCCTTGTTAGCCGCCCATCCGTAGAGAGGGTAGGTGGCGTCCAGTTCCGACATTAGTTGGTCACGAGCCACTTTTGCCACGACCGAGGCCGCAGCTACCGAGGCGCAGGCCTGATCAGCCTTGACTTTGGTTGTGACTGGGCCATAGTAGGGTGCGGCCTCGAGCTCGAACAGGTCTGGACCAGCCGAGAGCCAGTCATGCGATCCGTCGAGAATCACCTGATCTGGCGGCGCCGGCAGGGCGGCGATAGCGCGCCAGGCGGCCTGGCGCAAGGCCTTTGTCATTCCACCACCGTCAATTTCGCGAGGTGAGGCCCAGCCCAAGGTCCAGCGGCTGGCCCAGGTGTCAATGGCTGGCACCAAGACACTACGTTGGGCCGCAGTCAGCAGTTTCGAGTCGTTCAGTCCGGGCGGGGGTGACTTTTGGGCGGCCTTTTTGGTCAGGCAAACTAGGCCAACACAAATTGGGCCGGCCAGGGCGCCCCGGCCCACCTCATCGAGGCCGGCAATTGTCTGATGGCGCTCCAACAAGCTCAGCTCGAGCTTCAAGTTTGGACCATGGCTGGGCGGCTGTTGGCCAAACGCGTTCCGGTTCGACAACCTGGGCTGGTTGGCCGGGCCTGTGCTGGCCATGGCTTTGGCCCGGTCGTGACCGATGCGGGGGCGTTGGCCCACTGTGAGACGGCTAGCTTCGGGCTTCACGCCGCTCGCGGATCTTGGCGGCCTTGCCGTGGCGCTGGCGCAAGTAGTAGAGCTTGGCCCGGCGCACGTCGCCGCGGGTGACAACCTCGATGTGGTCAATTGTTGGAGTGTGCACGGGGAAGGTCCGCTCCACACCCACGCCAAACGAGACCTTGCGCACCTTGAACGAGGCCCGCACACCCTCGCCGCGCCGCGCGATGACGACGCCCTGGAAGACCTGGACCCGGGAGCGGGAGCCTTCAACCACCTTGACGTGGACTTTGACTGTGTCACCGGCGCGGAATTCTGGGATGTCGTCTCGCAGAGTTGGCTGGTCAACGGCGTCGAGCTTTTGCATAGCGGACGTCTTTCCCGTACGTGCCACAGGTCACGGACGTTTGCGGGCGGCCTCAGGCCGCATCTTGATGGGCGCAAATCCGGCTGGCCGGTGGTCAGATCCCCCTGTGGCAGGCGACTGCCCGGCAAGCCAATGGGACATTGTGCCACAAGCGCCATGTGTGGCCCAACCTGATGATCGAATGATCCGGCTCAGGCATCGAATGGGGCACCTACATCGTTATGCCTCATCGTGTGGGGTCGTTACACCAATTGCCGTCTCGCAACTGGGCAACCCACCTGCACCGCTGCTCCGGCCTACCTTGGTGAAACGGTGCTACGACACCATGCGATGAGGCGTTTTGGTGTAGCGACACCGCAGGCCGTTCTGGCTCACCACGACTGAGGTTACGTTTGGTTGAGTGTGGTCGGGTGGCGGGTTTTCGGGGCCTGGCCTGTGGGTTTACTTCGAGTGGCGGCTACCGGGCTGGGTGGATGCCTGGCAACATCAGCTGCTAGTGG
>Ga0123356_10003954_pt1 | contig 15407 bp, 14 predicted proteins | sample TergutEmb28metaG_2_FD_92546 | JGI IMG/M metagenome (GOLD analysis project Ga0123356, IMG submission 92546) | Embiratermes neotenicus P3 segment gut microbial communities from Petit-Saut dam, French Guiana - Emb289 P3 | ecosystem: Host-associated > Arthropoda: Insects > Digestive system > Gut ... | reverse complement strand
CCGATCTCGTCGAGAAATAGCGTGCCCCCGTCAGCTGCTTCGAAACGACCGATGCGCCGTTCGAGGGCGCCGGTGAAGGCACCTCGTTCATGTCCGAAGAGTTCCGATGCGATGAGCGCGGGTGGGATCGCGGCACAGTTTACACGAATAAAAGCGCGCGCCGACCTCCCGGAGCGTTTGTGGATTGCTCTCGCGATCAGTTCCTTTCCGGTTCCCGTCTCGCCGAGAATCAACACCGTGGAATCGGTCGAGGCCACCTTATCGACCGCCGTCAGCACCTTCCGAAGGGACTGGGAGGAGCCCACGATCTCCTCGAACATGAGGGAGTGATCGAAATCTTCGCGAAGAGCGATGTTCTCATTCTGGGTTCGCTCTTCATTTCTCTTCCGCTCGTCGATGTCTGTGCCGGTCGCGTACCAACGCACAATGTGTCCCTGCTCATCGTGAAAGGGGTTGTAGCGAATGAGGAACCAGCGATATTGATGGTCTTTCCCCAAAGCGCGCTGCTCGAGTTGAAAGGGAACGCCTCTGGCGAGAGCGGAGTGTCGGGCTTCAGCCAACCGCTGGATATCCTCCGGGTGGAAGACGCGCTCGCGAAAACCAGGCTTCGCAACATCTTGTATTGTGAATCCTGAGTAGTCGAGCGTCGCCTGGTTGGCGTAGACAGGGGTCCCGGCTTGGTCCAGGACGACAATCGTCTGCGGGATCGCGTCCGTAATACGGCGAAGCTCGCTTTCATCTTCCCGAAGTTTCTCTTCGGTTTGCTTAAGGGCTTCGATGTCCGTGCTGGTTCCGTACCATCGAATGATTCTGCCGGTTTCGTCGCGGAATGGCGCGACACGAATCAGAAACCGTCGATACACCCCATCATGACGGCGAAGCCGGACCTCGCTTTCGCCAGGTCCATCCTGGCTGAACAGCTTCCGGCACCGTTCAATTCGGTTTTTGCGATCTTCGGGATGGAACGCCGCCTGATAGCCCCAGCCCGCGGCTTCAGCAGGAGACAAGCCCGTGTACTCGTGCCATTGCTTATTCAGAAACTCTATCGATCCGTCTGGCCTGGCACACCAAGCCAGCGCCGGAATCGTATCGATGATGCGTCTCAGGCTACCTTCGGAAATGTTCGAGTCGCTATCTGTTTCGCCGGAGTGTTGGCGGGAAACGAGGTGCGCCGCAGATTCCGCGCTCTCGGCGCCTTCCTGGAGTGTGCGATCTATCAGGCTCTCCTTCCCGGCGTCGCCATTCAAGAGCGCGGTCGATTTTGCTGGTGCGGCACCCATGATATTGTTCGATTTTTCGTCACCTCAGTTGGTTCAGCCTACCTGTCATCAGCGAAGACTGGAACTTAGCTTGTTCCATGTTGGATCGCCCACTCCGCAGCGCTGAACCGGCAAGCGCGGTTCTGATGTCGTGGGTTGCGACCTCCCGTTGTTCTCTTAGCCGGCTCATTTCGGTGCCTAATTTCGCGGCGGTTATTCATTTCCCTCAGGTCGCCCCATGATGTGCACATGGGCCCAGGGCGTGTTCGCCCACATGATGTAGGCTCCGCTTTTGCGATGTGTTGTCGGCAGTCCTGTTGCTTTCCCGTCAAAGGGCCACAAGATCATCCAATGAGGCCCAATCTTAATTGCAGGACTGGTGTTGTCGAACGGATCCGAATCGCTCCGCTGCGTGGCTCCATCCAGCATGTATTCGATGCCCGGCACTGTTGTAGTCGGTTTTGGCTGGTGTTCGGCAAAATCTTTATTCCACTGCAGCGCTACCTCGTCGGCGCACATTGGAGGGTCGCCGGTGACGTTGAGATTTCCCGGCATGCAAGTGAAGCCGTTGGAGCCGTCCCGCAAAACTACCATGTGCCCCTGTGCATCCTTGTCGATGATTTTCGCTGACCGGGAGATTTCGGGTGGGCCCGCCGACATGGCTCGTTCGATTTTCGCCTCAGTCGTCTCGCTTGAATTGATCGCTGCGAGTTGGTAAGCACGTTTCGATTCGGCACGGCTGACTAATCCCGCCCCGATGATTGCCAGTAGAGCGAGTGCCGCGACGAGCGCCGTTATCTTTCTGCGGTCCATGGTTCCTCCCTTTCTCGGTTTGCCCCCGTTACAAATGCAGCTGAATCACTGATCCTCACAAATGAGCCTCGTCGTATCGAGGCTGCGCGCCAATCTTGCGCCGCTCGGTTTGGATGCGTCGCGAGACCGATTGGTCGCATCCAAACCAGTGACACGATGCATTCAGCGGCCGGCCGGTCCACAGCTTGTGGGTGGAGGCAGAAAAATGCGGAAAGGCGGGATGAAACGATAGGTACAGAATACACATACCGGCTGCCGAACGATCCAGCGTCGGCTCCCCACGCCGGAATTCGTACGTTGGACCGGGTGCTGAATCTTCCGTTTCATTCCTCCCGGGGATGATGCACACGCGAAGGAATGCAGCTACTTCATCGAGCCTTCACCTTTGCCATCGCGGAAACCCATTTTTCAATAGTGATCGGGTCTCTTCCGGTAAGTTGTTTGAAGTCTTCTGTGTATCGATCGTAACGGTTCTGCTTGTGAAGCGCAGCCATCGTCGCAACGTGCTCGCGTGCGTGCGGGGAGAAACCCTCTGGCGCAAACTCCGTCCACCATTCCTCGAAAGGAGTATCGATATAGATGACCCTTTTGCCCAATCCCCGGGAATATTGTTCGGCGATCTCGTCCATGGTCTGAGACTGAGGACCGGTAAGCTGATAGATCTTTCCGATGTGAGGTGCTGGATTGAGAAGAATTCTGCTGACAGCAAGAGCCACGTCGCTTGCGGCAATCGGCGAGCTCCGCGCCTGACCGAACGGAACTCTCATCTTGCCATCGCCTTCGATCGGTTTGGCCATGAAGTAAAATGCCTCCATAAAAATCGTAGGTCGCACATGCACTACGGGAAGCCCCGACCAATTGAAGACTTGCTCCGACAGCCAGTGGAGCTTTTGTTGCGGACTTGAGGTCGTCTCCGTGATGGACATTTGGGAGACCGTCATTTGCGACATATTCACAAGTGCTTTCAGCCCGTGGTGCTTGGCAACTGCCGCGACATTAACAGTTGCCTCCAGATATTTCTCAGAAACAGACATCCCGAAGTACAGCCGCTCACATCCATCGATCGCGCGGTGAACGTCGTGAAGGTCAGTCAGATTTCCCATCACTACTTCGGTGCCTTTGCGCTCAAGCTCTCGGGCGACATCCTTGTTTCTGTAAACCAGAGCCCGGACCGGCACGCCAGCGTCGGACAGGTCTCCGACAATCTTCTGTCCCAATCCGCCAACACTTCCTCCGACTCCAGTCACCAGGATCGGTTTCATTTTCACTTTCCTCCTCTGTTTCGAATTCGTCCTTGGCATTCTTCACTTGCGCCAGCACGTTACAGACTCGGGCACGTCATGCAGGTGGGATGAGCATGGTTCCTTCTTTCGGCAGCATTTGCTCCCGATCATCGGTCTCCCTGGTAAATATCGTCAATCCCCTGCGTCCTTGTGGGCATGGCGGCGTTTCAGCGGTGCCCCAACAACCGATAGCCGGAGTCGCCTGCCTCAGCCGAACTAACTTGGCCACGCCCGTGCGGCACGCTGAAATCGCCATCGGGCGCACACGTAGACCGCGCTCTCATCGCTCGGGGGACTCCCCAACGCGCACACGATGGTGCCCAACATGCCCTGATCCGCCCCTGCGATCTTTGTGCATTTGCCAGTGGGGTCTTTACGGACAGGATTGTTGGCCGGATGGGTGGTGACGCAGAGCGATCCAGGCTGGCCAAACTCACCAGAGGCTACTCAATTTGCTCTGGGTGAAGCTCACCGCAGGAAATTTGTCACCGAACATTGGACGCTTGCTCTTTGATTCGGCTTCGGTCAACGCCCCCTCTGTTACGTCCCAGTCCTCCTGGAACATCCCGTCCTTGATTTTCATAATGTCCACAACAACGATTGCCGCGCCGTCGGGAAGCGAATTTCGGCTGTGCACCATCACATAGTCGTCCTCCGCCAGGATGATCCCGTGATCCCACTCAGTACCGGCTGGAAACGCTTTGACGAGCGTCCCTTCCGGGGGGGAATGTGCCCGCTGTGTTGTATGTAGTCAGGCGACCACAATTTCTCGGCTTCCGCAAAATTACGCTCGTTGAAGAGCGTGTTGAAACCTTTGATGAGTGCAGCCTTGTTCTTCTCCTCGAGCGTTTCGGACATCGTGCCCTCCGTGAAGACTGGTCTGTTTTCGCCAATCGAATCTTCGCAATCGCATGTAAAGTGCCAGGCTACAATGTCTCGCCGGAGAGGCGGTTTGTCTTCGACCTAAGTCTTTCGTACTTCGGCTAGTGCCGACTTTTCGGCGATTCATGGCTTTCTTCGGCTTCCATGCCCTCGCGACGAATCCATTCCAGAATGTACGGCGCACAATTTCGCAGTTCGATTTTTCGATTCTGGCAATCACGCAGGAAACGAATCGATGGAAGATCGACGAGGTCAACCTCCGTGAGGTCGAGAACGGCCGCTGACGCGCTTTCCGGAATCTGTCGGCGCAGTTCTTCCAGGCTGTCCGAGCGGACTCTGCCGATTAACCGCAGTATGGTCCGAGTCCCTTCGCTTTCTTTTTCAATTCGGAGCATTGAGTCGCCAGACGATGCTTCTGTCTCGCTACCTCGCTACAGCAATTCAATGGCCCGGCAGATCTCACAGCGCAGCCAGCGACCCGAAACCTCACCACGAAGCGATGCGGCTCACCCGAGCCACGGTCAAGTGAAGATCGAAAAGGGGATAGGTCCCCTCAGGGAAACATTATTGGGATCACGCTGACTTGACGACAACGGCTTGAGCGATCGATCCGATGGGGACGCCGAATCAGCACGCGCCGAATTTTCAGCTCTGGGTCTCGACTCTTTGAAAATGACAAGCGCGACACCTGAAGTCGCGGGAACAGCAGCGGCCCAGCGAGTAGGGCCACAGATGCCGAAGAACGACGAAGTTTCGGCTCACGCTGATCGCTTCACTCCATCCCGCGTTCTGTCTGGCCAGGCATATTAACAACTGAAGTCTGGCCCAGCAATTGCACAGCCGCCGGAAGGAGGCAATTGCAGGACAAATTATGGGCACCACGTATAAAGCGGTTCAGGTGACGAAACCTGGTGAATTCGCTGTTGCGATGAAACCGATGGTCGAGCCCGGCGCCGGCCAGGTGCGAATGAAGGTCGAGGCTTGTGGGGTTTGCCATTCGGATCAGGCCACAGTGCAAGGATTGTTTTCCAGGGACTGGCCGCGCGTTCCCGGCCACGAAGTGGTCGGACGTATAGACGCCATCGGCGCTGGTGTTGAGGGCTGGACCGTGGGTCAGCGCGTCGGCGTCGGTTTTCTGGGCGGTTCGTGCGGCTACTGCGATTTTTGCCGCGCCGGCGATCTCGTGAATTGTCAGAACCAAGCATTCACCGGCGTTCAATCGGACGGCGGGTACGCGGAAGTGATGCTGGCGAAGGCCAGCGGCCTTGTGCGTATTCCCGACGCTCTTTCATCAGCCGAGGCGGCGCCCCTGCTCTGCGCCGGGCTGACGACATTCGGGGCTCTGCGCAACGCGCCGGTAAAGGCCGGCGATCTCGTCGCGGTGCTCGGCATCGGTGGTCTTGGCCACCTCGCCATTCAGTATGCCCGCCACATGGGATTCGAAGTTGCTGCGATCGGGCGTGGCGCTGAAAGGGCAGATCTCGCAAAGAAGCTGGGAGCCCATCATTACATCGACAGCGCGGCTTCCAATCCGCTTCCCGCCCTGCAGGCGCTGGGCGGAGCCCAGCTAATTCTGATCACGGCTCCGAGCGGCAAGGCGGTCTCTGAGACTTTCAAAGGGCTGCGGCCGGGCGGCGTTTCGATCGTGCTTGGTGTCGCCGATGACCCGATTAAGAGTTCGACCATTGACCTTGTTTTCGGCACCCGCAGGCTGGAAGGGGCTCTCACCGGTAATCCCGCGACAGGCGACGCCACGCTCCGATTCAGTGCTCTCGCCGGGGTCGCGCCGATCATCGAAACGGTTCCTCTTGAGCAGGCGCCGGAAGCCTACGAAAAAATGCTGCGCGGAGAGGCCCGCTTTCGGATGGTTCTCGTCACGAAAAACGGCAAGGGCCGGGCCGCATAGCCGACGCGAACAGCCAGGGCGCGAAGCAGGGGCAATCCTAAACACGAAAAGGAAACGAGATGCATCGACACATAAGGTCAGGGAGTCTCAAGTGCGCCCCTTGAATCTGCCATTTTGATGATGCCGCGAGGTTCTTTGAGAAGGGTTCGGTACCAACCATCCGACTCCGGTGCAACGCCGGGCGGAATCAAATCAAAATCGTTCTCCGTTTTTATAGCGGAAATATGCAACCTATCCAGAGCCGCGCCATCATAGTGAACATGACAAGGTGACGGCTGACATTGGGAGAGATGAAGCCTACACTCGCAACGCCCATTCCGCCTTAATCTGTAAATGAATGGTGTGTCCCAAGCGCGAAGCTGTTTCAATGCTTCGTCAGGTCGTGGTGGGCGTGTTGTGCTTTGTGTGTTACGTACGTCGGCGCCGGCGAGCCAAATTGAGCCGTAACTATCCAGAGGAAAGGTGGAATGGACTCCCCCACTGTGTTATGCATCGATGACCGTCAACAAGTGACGGATCTTCGCAAAGCGACTCTGGAAGCTCATGGTTATCGCGTCAAGATCGCGTCGAGTGGCTACACTGCGATGAAGATCTTGAAGGAAAGGTCCGCGGTCGCGGTGCTACTGGAGTACAAACAGAAAGGCGTGGACGCGGAAGCGCTAGCCTGCCTTATCAAGCAACGGTTTCCCGATCTGCCGATCATCCTGCTTTCCGCGTACTCCGAGATGCCAGAGCAAATCCTGTGGTTGGTGGATGAATACGTGATGAAAAGCGAACCGCCGGAACGGCTCGTGCCGGTCATCGAACGAGCCTGCGGGCGCGCGCCAGGTTCGGAACAAGGGCGGCAGAGTAGAGGAGCAGCGGGGTAGGGACCATGTCTCGGCTGGCCTCGTCAGTGCTACGGTTTTCACGGCGTTTTCGCGGCTCCAGTGTAAGCCGCTTGCCAAGGCCTGTGTCTCAGCCGTTGCCTCCGCTGGTAAATGAATGTACACAGCAGGGCCAATCAAGGACGGACTCCTGTAACGGCCAGGCCGACTCCGGCGTCATCGCCAGCAACCGGCTCGATACCGCCTGGCGCCGTGGCGGAATCTGGTTTTCCATGAGTGAAGAGTCCAAGAACTGATGAAGAGATGAGGATTCACGGTCGGTTGGTGAAAGTGCAGAGGAGGTTCTGTACATGAACATTTTCGGACGTGCCGCGGGGTTCTCAAGGCAAGGATTGGCCAGGCGGAGTTTCGCTTGTCTGTTGTCATTGGCTCTGTTGTTCGCGACCTGGCCGGTGAGCCTGTCGGCTCAAGACGCACCAGCCCAGGACACACAGGCTCCGCCCCAGGGCGGGCAGGCCGCGCCCTACGCGCAGCAGACTCCAGAGCAGTTGCAGCGCCTGGTAGCACCGATTGCGCTGTATCCGGACTCGCTGGTAGCGCAGATCCTGGCAGCGTCCACATTTCCCGAGGAAGTCGTCGAAGCCGACAGATGGGTGCAGGCGCATCCTGATTTGAAGGGCGAAGCTTTGGGCCAGGCAGTGGATCCCCAACCGTGGGACCCGAGCGTCAAGGCGCTCGCTGCATTTCCGTCCGTGCTGGGAAATATGGATAAGAACCTCTCGTGGACGTCATCTCTCGGCGATGCCTACTACAACCAGCAGCAGGATGTCATGGATGCGGTGCAGGTGATGCGTCACAAAGCGCAAGCGGCCGGCGCGCTAAAGACGACGCCGCAGGAGGTCGTACAGGAGGAAGGCCCGGATATTGATATTGAGCCCGCCGCCCCCGATGTAGTTTACGTTCCGGCCTATGATCCGTGGTTGGTTTACGGATATCCCATCGTGGCCTGGCCGGGATGGTATCCGTATCCTGGAATTTGGTTTGGCGGTCCGTACCTCTCGTTCGGAATCGGTTTTGGCATCGGTTGGTTCGGTGGTTTTGGTTGGGGATGGGGTCATTGGGGATTTGATTGGCATAACCACTACGCAATCTACAACCGCGGCAGATACTACTCTCGAAGCAGAACTTTTTATAACCGGGGAAGCTACTACCGAGCAGGAGGCCAGCGAGGCGTCGAAAGGAGTGTGGAGCGCGGAGTAAACGGCAATCGTGCTGGCGAAAGCGCCAGGCCTTTCGAGGGGAGCCGGAATGCGGCTCGAGGCTACGCTGAGTCTCGCGGTCAGAGTGGCGTTCACTCGGGCGCCTTCAGCGGCTACGACCACGGCGGAGAGACCAGGAGCTATTCCTCCCGCGGAAGCGCCAGCATGGGTGGCGGAGGCTTCCATGGCGGCGGTGGCGGGGGCTTCCATGGCGGCGGTGGTGGGCGGCGCTAATCATAGGTTGGTGATGCTCCCGGTAGGGCGTGAAATCCAAAGATGGAGATAAGTCATATGCGGCGAACGAAGCTGAATGCCGGCAAATTTCATTGGGCCAGTCTTACTAAACTGTCTCTGGTTGCTATGCTCTTGACGCTGTGGGTTCCCGCCCGTTCCGTGGCGCAGCAACCGGGCCAGAAAACATTTTCATCGGCGGAAGAGGCGAGCCATGCGCTGGTTACGGCAGCGCAGAACAACGACGAAAAATCCATGCTCGAAATCCTCGGACCCGGCGGAAAGCAAATCGTCTCGTCGGGAGACGATGTTGAGGACGCCGAGAGCCGGGCTAATTTCGTAAAGAGATATGACGAAATGCACCGTCTGGTGAAAGAACCGGATGGAACCACAGTTTTGTACATCGGCGCGCACAATTGGCCCGCGCCCATACCGCTCAAGAACCAGGGAGAATTGTGGTATTTCGATACCGAGGTGGGCAAGAAAGAGATTTTGTACAGGCGCATTGGCCGCAACGAACTATCGGCCATCCGCATTTCCCAGGAACTCGTGGCCGCACAAAAGGAATATTCAGCGGGGCACAAGGAATATGCCCAGAAAATCTTCAGTGATGAAGGGCAGCACGATGGCCTCTATTGGAAAGCTGCGGAGGGCGAGCCACAGAGCCCGATCGGACCGCTTGTGGCATCGGCCGTTGCTCAGGGCGATGGCAAAAGCCAACAAGGTGCTCCGATCCCTTACCGCGGCTACTATTTCCACATCTTAACGCGTCAGGGAAAGAATGCTCCAGGCGGCGCGAAGAACTACGTCGTAAATGGCAAAATGACAGCGGGCTTCGCTTTCGTGGCCTATCCGGCGGAATACAGGTCATCCGGTGTGATGACATTCATAGTCACCGAGGACGGCGTGGTGTGTCAGAAGGATCTCGGCAGGAAGACCGATGTTCTCGCCAAAGGTATGAAGGAATACGACTGCAATCCCAGTTGGCAAAAGGCTGAAGAACAACCGGAGGTGGCTCCTGTCGAGCAGAAAGCCAAGTAACCGGCACCCTGTCGCTGCCGTCGATCCTTAGCTTAGTCTGGCTTTCCTTGTCCCTAACGAAAATTCCGTACGGCCACAATGGATCAACTGTTCAGGGCAGCGAGAGTTTGCCGTAAGCACGAATCATGCCACCCTGTCTGAAGTGGCTCGCGGAAAACGGCCGTCGTCAATTTGCCAGGTTGATCTGTCCCAGGTGGTAGGACATATGGTTAGTTCGGCTGAGCAGTACCGCCAAACGGTTGCGGGTCGGCTCTTTGGCGTAATCTTCCTCGGACATCGCGTAATGTCTGAGCAACCATTCGTCCGGAGAGAGGTTTCGAAACTGCGAGAGCAATCTGGAGTTCACTTCGCTCCAATACTGCTTCAATTCCTGTACGGCAGGGAGTTGCGCCGATTTGTCCGGCTCAGACACGAACATGGCATCGAGTTCGGGGTGAAGGCGCGTTCCCAGTCCGAGGATGGGAAACATTGCGTCGTTAATGGCCGTAAGGTGGCCTAAGAGATAGATGAGCCGGTTCTTTCCAGGCGCCACTTCCTTGGAGAATTGGGCTTCGGAAAGACGCGAGAACATCTCGTCGAGTCTCTCCACGACGAGTTTCCATGAATGGATAGCCACCTTTACCGATAATTCGCAGGATGTCATTTGGTGCCTCGCTTTCCTCAGTCAGCCGTGTGCGGATTCAAAAACGCCGGAAAAACAGGGGGGGCAATTGGCTGATCTGATTTCCTGTCGTTGGCGTTTTCCGAATTGTTGACCGACTTCCGTTTTGAAAACTCAATCAGCTTCCCCGGCGTCCCCAGCGTCACCCGTTCTGCGATCGGCTTGCCTTTGCCTGCCAGTCCCCGTGTGTTGAATTCGAGTACTTTGGCCATGAGGTTAAGCCCTTATGCAGTTACCTTCCCGATGCCTTCTCACCCCGGAGCACCATGCAGGTGGAGTTTGCCTTTGCAATCAACCGATTCTGCTCATCGGTAATGTTGCATTCCACGTAGCCCACGGTGCGGCCCCGCTCGACCACCGCTCCCTCCGCTTTGAGTTGTGCCTGCCAGACCGGGCGAAAGAAATTGATCTTGAGTTCGACGGTAGTAAAGGACTCGTCGGGAGCCAGAGTGCTTTGAAACGCCATTCCCATCGCTGCGTCAGCAATATCGCAAAGAATGCCGCCGTGAAGAGTGCCCATGGGATTTGCGTGCTGCGGTCCTGCCGCGAGAAGAACGGTGGCCCGCCCCTGTGCAACGTCCTTTACGTTGAATCCCACCAGACGCCCCACGGGCACGTCGTTCGCCAGTGCCCGTTCCACCGAAGTTGCTTGAGTATTCATGATCCGCCTGCTCCTGTTTTCTGCTTCCGCGCACGAACCTTCGCCTGGATGTGCTCCACAAGATGGCGGCAGGCAAGATTAAGAGGTTCTTCCTTGCGCTGGAGACGACTCAACATAAGGCTTCCTTCGAGCGTGCTAACGATCAGAGCGGCCAATTCCGCGGCGTCTACATCGGAACGAATCTCGGCCTTCTGTTGGCCTTCCTCCACGATCGATTGCAAACGGTCAAGCCACGAATCGAGAGCTTGACGGGCCTTCGCGCGCAGCTGAGGATTGCCATCATCGGAATCGATGGCCGTGTTCAGGAGAGGGCAGCCTCCGGCGACTAACCCCGCGCGCCGTTCCCGAAAGTTCTCGAGGAATTGGACGAGGCGGTCGACCGCATTCGGGACCTCGTCCATCCGGTCGAAACGCGTGTCCATCGCCACTTTCCAGGCATATTCGAAGGCCTGTTCGGCGAGTTCTTGTTTACTGTCAAAATGGCGGTAGATCCCGCCCTTTTCAAGTCCCGTCGCCTGCATTAGATCGGAGAGCGCAGTGCCTTCATATCCTCTTTGATTAAACAGCGGCGCTGCCTTGCGAATGATTTCCCGCCGAGTTCGGGCGCCTTTTCCCACGTCGTTTTTTCAGCCTGCCAGCAATTTCGATGAGACCGGACGGTCTCGGGTCGCATTTTGTTGCCATGGCCAGGGGCGAGACACAAGGGCTGGCTTCGGTGTTGCTGTACGCATTGAGACTTGACTCTTGACGGCTGCCAAATCGTCAGCGAAAACTGGCGACCTGCGGCAGTTCGGAAGTGTTCCACCCGCCCCCAAGGGCCTTGATGAGCAGCACGCTAGCCTCCATGCGGCGTCTGAGTATATCTACCTCGTTCCGTTCATTCTGCAGAGCGATGGTCTGTGCGGTGAGCACTTGCAGATAAGGATCGGCGCCGCCGATGTAACGGTCGGTAAAAATCTGCAACGATTCCCGCGCGGACGCAGTAGCGGTCTGCTGCTGTTTGGCTTCCTGTTCGAGGATACGAAGCGCCGCCAGATTATCTTCGACCTGCTCGAGAGCGGTGAGTGTGGTCTCGCGATAGCCGGCAACCGTTGCGTCGTAGTTGGCACGTGCTCCTTGGGAAGTAGCGCTCCGTCGACCGGCATCGAAAAGCGTCTGAAACGCAGACGGCCCGACAGCCCAGAACCTGCTCGGCCAGGTAAACCAGTTGGTAATGGAGTTTCCCTCAAAACCGCCAGTCGCGCTCAATAGGATCGTCGGAAAGAATGCGGCGCGGGCAATTCCAATTTGTTCGTTAGCTTCAGCCACGCGACGCTCACCAGCCGCAATATCCGGACGCCGCTCCAGAAGCTGTGAGGGCAGTCCAGCTGAAATATCCGGAGGCTGACCGTGAAGCGGTGACGGGGGAAGGTGGAAGGCCGCGGGCGGCTTCCCGATGAGGACGGCAATCGCATGCTCGAACTGTGAGCGTTCGACGGCAATATCCGTATCCTGAACTCTAGTGGTCTCCAGCTGGGTCTGAGCCTGCGCAACGTCGGACTTCGGAGCCGCACCACCCTCAAACCGGTCCATCGTGAGCTGCAGTGATTCCTGATAGGCATTGACCGTATCGTCGAGAAGCTGCTTCTGGGCATCGGCGCTGCGCAACTCGAAATAGTCGAAAGCCAGTTCGGCGTGAAGACTTAGTTTGACGGTTTCAAGGTCGGCGGCTGTCGCCTGAGCCTCCTCCCGAGAAGCGGCAACCGTCCGGCGCACTCTTCCCCAAACGTCGACCTCATAGGAAAGATCGAAAGGCAGCACAAAATCGCCGGTGTTGTGGGTGGCAGGAAGGTACGGCTGGTTGCCCGAATCACGAATCGCCGCAATGCCCGGAGCGGTTGAGATCGTGGGATACAGCGAGGCGCGGTTGAACCGGACAAGCGCCCGCGCCTCCTGAAATCGAGCTTGCGCCACCTTCAGGTCCTGGTTCGAGGCAGTGAGTTGATCTTGCAGCGCATTCAGTTGCGGATCTTCGAAGAGTTCCCACCAAGGGCCGCGTTGCAATTGGTCGCTGGGCTGCGCCGTCTTCCAGCCGTCGACTTCCTTATATGTATCGGCTGGCGCCGCCGGTACGCTGGGTCGCGCGTACCTGGGACCTACCGTGCAACTGGTCAGACCAGCCGCCATGAACAGGATAAGAACAAACGCTAGCCGCTTCATTCTCGTGCGCCCCCCGACGCTGGCTTGCTTAGCTGAACTGGCGTTCCGCTGATCAGCGAATCAGAAGGACTCAGAATCACGTTATCCGTGGGCTCAAGCCCAGCCAGTATTTCCATGCTGTCGCCGTAGTCGTGACCTGGTCTGACCCGCACCAGCTCTGCCTTTCCACTGCGAACCACGGCCACCTGCAGGCCGTCTCTGCGAAAAATCAAAGTGTTGGAAGGAACGGTCAGGGAGGTCGCATCCGCCGGCAGCTTCAGATGAATCTGCACGTAGGCACCTGGCATCATCCGGCCCCGGTTGTTGTCGACGTCCACCTCGACCAAGAGTGTTCGCGAGGCCGCATCGATGGAGTTCGAGTTCCTTACCAGATTCCCGTGAAATACTTCCCCTGGGTATTCATCGAGCGTCAGGTCCGCAGACCCTCCCGTGACGGCGGCGCGCGAATACACCTCCGGAACTGCAACGTAGACACGCAGTTTGCTGATTGCAGCAATGTGGAACAATTCTTTGGGAGCGTTGGCGCCAGCATCGATCAGCGCTCCGAGGTCCGTGCTGCGGGCGGTGATGATGCCATCAAATGGCGCATAGACCTTCTCAAAGGATTGCAGCTGTTCAAGGCGCGCGACATTTGCCTGGTTTGATTCAACTGTCGCCTTGTTGGCGGCGTTGGCGTTCACCGCATTGTCGCGCTCCTGCGTGGACACGGAACGCTTCTTCAGTAAATTCTCATCCCGCTCGGCCGTGATTTGCGAAAGGTTGAGATTGGCCTCTGCCGTGGCCAATTGTGCCTTGGCCTGCCGTAACTGCTGGTCGAGTTCAGGGGTTTCGATTTCGGCCAGCAATTCTCCCTTGCGCACACGAGCTCCAATGTCCACGTACCAGCTCTTGAGGTATCCGTTGGTCCGGGCGTAGATCGGCGAATCGATGAACGCTTGCGTATTGCCGGGCAGAACCAGATCCCGCTCGCGAGTTTCAGATTGGGGGTGCACGACGTTGACAGTGGAGACGGCCGCTTGAGCTGTCGACTCCGCAAGACGCGACGCAGCCACGCTGCGTGAGTGGAGGCCGAACAACACCACGACGAAAACCGCCGCGGCCGCAACGGCGAAAAACAAAATGACTCCACGAGAGAAAACTCGTTCCGCTGCTTTGAGTGGAGCGGGCGCGGTGGCCACCGTCGATGTCGACTTGGTTTCGATTTCTGCGGTTGTAGTGGTTTGACTGATGGAATCCGCGGCGGTGGTGTTTGGTTTAGACATGGCTTGGCTGTCCTTCCTCCTCAATCGCTAGGCTCGGATCGTTTTCCTTCCGGCCTCGGTGCAAGAAGCTGAAGACCGTGGGAACAAAAATCAATGTGGCAACCGTGGCGCACAGCAGGCCGCCAATGACGGCGCGACCGAGGGGAGCGTTCTGCTCGCCTCCGTCCCCCACTCCGAGCGCCATCGGGATCATGCCGATGATCATTGCCAATGCGGTCATGATGACCGGGCGAAATCGCGTATACCCCGCCTCAATGGCTGCTTCCGTCGCATCTCCGTGCTCCTGGAGCCGCTCGTTGGCGAAAGAAACCACCAAAATGCTGTTCGCTGTTGCCACGCCCATGCACATGATCGCCCCCATCAAGGCGGGGACGCTGAGAGTGGTGTGGGTGACAAACAGACACAGAACAATGCCGGCAAGAGCGGCAGGAAGCGCCGTGATGATGATGAAAGGATCAAGCCACGACTGAAAATTCACCACAATCAGCATGTAAACCAGGACTATCGAAAACCCCAGCCCAGCCAGGAGTCCGATGTACGAGGTGCGCATAGTCTGAATCTGTCCGCGAACAGTGACGAAACTTCCGCGCGGCAGGGATTTGCGGTCGGCATTCACGATGCGGTTGATATCGCGTGCCACCGATCCCAGATCGCGGCCCTGAACGTTTCCGTAAATTTCCACCAGTCGGCGAATGTTGTAATGATTGATGACTTGCATTTCATCGGTACGGGTCACGGAAGCCACATCGGCGAGAATTCCGGAGCGGGATGCGCCTGGCGTGGTAATCGGAGTGTTCGCCAGATCCTCGAGGGATTGGACTCTGTATTGCGGTGTCTGGGTGACCAGATTGTAGTTCACCCCATTTTTCCAGTTAAGAAAGAACAACGGTGTTACCTGGAAACTGCCGCTCAGCGAATTCAACACGCTGGTGGTCACGCTGCGTTCCGTTAGCCCGCCCTGTGCCGCTTTTGTACGATCCACGTTGATGTCATAGGCGGGATAGTCGAACTGCTGCTGTATGCGCAGATCCGTAAGGCCTGGAACGCGGCGCAATTCGGCCAGCATTTTGTCGGCGATCTGACGGTTTCCTTCGACGTAAGCGCCTTCGATCTGAATATCAAT
>Ga0123356_10003953_pt1 | contig 15412 bp, 12 predicted proteins | sample TergutEmb28metaG_2_FD_92546 | JGI IMG/M metagenome (GOLD analysis project Ga0123356, IMG submission 92546) | Embiratermes neotenicus P3 segment gut microbial communities from Petit-Saut dam, French Guiana - Emb289 P3 | ecosystem: Host-associated > Arthropoda: Insects > Digestive system > Gut ... | reverse complement strand
TGGACCGCCAACGCCGCGCTCACTCTCTTGACCAATAGTTGCTCCACCACCACTATCCGGTCGCGCCGGCCACCGCGAACCTCGATGCGGCTACCCACGCCGATCTGGGTGGCAGGCTTTGCCCGGACCTCACCCACCCGCACATGCCCGGCCTTGCAGGCCTGGGTGGCGGCGGACCTGGAAGGGAACAGCCTGACCGCCCAAAGCCAAGAATCGAGCCGTACCTTGTCCACCGGACCATTGGACCACACCGTAGAGTGGGCCGCATGCATATTGGGTTCATTGGAGCGGGGTCAATGGCGGGGGCCATCATCAAGGGATTGGTCAGCGCGGGTTTCGCCCCGGCGGACTCGATTGGCACTTTTGACCCCGACAGCACCAAACTGGCCGAGCTGGCCAGCCAGACTGGCCTGACGGCCTACCAGAGTAACCAGGAACTGGTGACCGCCAGTGACCTGGTGATTCTGGCCGTCAAACCACACCAAGTGGGACCGGTGCTTGAAGAGCTGAGGGCCGCCATCGTAGCCAAACGTCCGCTGGTGGTGTCCATCGCGGCCGGAATCCACCTAGACCGCTTCGCCGAGTGGCTAAGCCCAGAGGTGCCCGTGGTGCGGGCCATGCCCAACTTGAATGTCCGGGTTGGTCAAGGCATGACTGCGATGGTTGGCAATAACGCTGCCTCGGACAGTCAGATCACGCAGGTGACAGACCTGTTCAAGGCTGTGGGACAGACCATGGTCATTGAAGAGCGGCTGTTGCCAGCCTTCACCGCCATTGCCGGTTCCTCACCTGCCTGGGTCTTTTTGCTGATTGACGCCCTGGCTCGGGGTGCGTTGGCGGCGGGCTTGCCCAAGGCGCAGGGCCTTGAGGCCGCCACCCAGGCGGTGCTCGGTTCGGCTCAATTGCTGGGGGCCACCGGCCAGCACCCGTGTGAGCTGATTGACCAGGTCGCCTCGCCCGGCGGCACCACCGTCGCTGGCTTGAACACGCTAGATGAACGCGGCTTTAGTGCCGCGGTGGTGGCGGCTGTGGCGGCCACTGTGCGCCGCGAGCAGGAGGTCGGTGCCTAGCGGTCCAAGGTGGCGGTGAGGCGCACCGGGTTGTGGTCGGCAAACGTGAAGCCCAGGTCAAGGGTGTGAACCGCCTCGACCGTCAGGTTGGGGCTAAGGATGAAGCCGTCGATGCCGAACAGTTGCGTGGTAGCCGGATCGCCGGTCAAGGGGTGGTTGTTGAGGCGAGAGGTAGCCACGGCTGGATCGTTGGCAATAGTCCACCCCTCGGGTAGGTCACCTGCCTGGATCTCACCGGGCTGCCAGGTGGTGTCAATCTCGGGGAAGTCGACTCCAGGCAGGGTGTGGTTGAAATCACCACCAGCAATCACGTAGTTGCCCTTGGCATACTCCGAACCCATCACGCTGATCAACTCGCCTAGCTGGATGCCCCGGCCCTCACCCGATTCGTAGGCTTCGAGATGGAAGTTGATCAGCACCAACTCCCGGCCGTCTTGCACTGGCACGCGTTCAACCAGCAGGCAGCGTTTGAGGTTGAACAACCGCACCGGCCAGTTAAATGGCACCGTTAGGCTGTAGCGGTCCGCCTGGGTGACCTCAAGGTTGGTCAGGGTCATCAAACCCGAGTCGACCTTGCCTATTGGCGGGAACGGGTAGGGGGTGAACATGGACTTGAAGTTGGTGGCAAAGGCGGCGTTGGCAAAATCCAGCGTCTCAAGCTTGGCCTTTTGGTCGGTCCCGTAGCTACGGCGCGAATCGACATCTACCTCTTGAACAAAGTAGACCTGGGCCGGATTGGCCAGAATGTCTTGGTAGATCCCCGCCAGGTTGGTCTGAATGGCCTGCTTAGAGGGCCTAACCATTTTGCCGCCGTCCATGAAGAAATCTTGGTCTTGGCCAAGACCGGCATAGCCAATGTTGAAGGTGACGGCGGTGACCTGGTCGCCTGGGCGGATGGGACCTGGCTGCGAGGCTAAGTCACTGATCTCCAGCGGTTCAACGGCTTTGGGCCGGTACTCGGTGACGGTGGCCACCGCGAAGAAGGCTATGACCACTACCAGCAGCACAGCTATGGCAGTCACTAGCCACTTCAACACCCGCTTCACGGCTCAATGCTACGGCGCTAGTCCAACCAGGGCACAAGCCACACCGCTACCGGATTACTTAGCCTTCCTCTGTGAGTGTGACGCTGAGCAGGCTGGCGCGAGGCATTCGGGCGGAAAAATCCTGCTGTGCGTCACTCTCGGCGTGATGGGGACAGCTGTCGGCGCGACAGCTATATCACTCAACTGCTGTGCGTCACTCTCGGCGTGATGGGGACAGCTGTCGGCGCGACAGCTATATCACTCAACTGCTGTGCGTCACTCTCGACGCTAGAGACTGGGGCACAACCGCGGGCGAGACACAAAACCCACTTCAGGTCCTTGCGCCGTAACATGGTGGGGTGGCTCAGCTAAACCCCGTGACCATCCAGACGGTCTGCACCGGCAACATTTGCCGCTCGCCCATGGCCCAGGTGGTGCTTGACCACTACCTTGACCAAGCCGGTCTGCTGGGGTCAGTGGTGGTGGGGTCTTCCGGGGTGTCCTCCGAAGAGCAAGGCAACCCCATTGACCGCCGTGCCCGTCAGGCACTTCAGGCGCGGGGCTACCGAGTTCCCAATCACCGGGCCCACCGCATTACCGACCACGAAGTGGCCAATACCGACCTGGTCTTGGCCATGACCTACGCCCACTACAACGCGCTGCTGCGGCGGGGGGTCGAAGCCGGCCGCTTGCGAATGCTGCGCCTGTTTGACCCGTCAGTCAACGCCTTGGTGCCTTCGGCCGATCTTGACATTGATGACCCGTGGTACGGCGGGCCGGCGGACTTCGAGGTGGCGCTGGACCAGATCGAGGCAGCCATGCCTGGCTTGATGCGCCGGATCAAGCGCCTGCTGGAACGCCAAGCCCAGGGCCTGTCCCCAAGCGACCTGGCCGACGGCTGGCAATACTGCACCCAATGCCGCACGCACCACTGGGGGGTGTATGGCGCGGCCGGTTTGCTGGTGCACCACCAAGGTGAAGTCTTGATGCAGCTCCGCAGCGCCAGATCGCACCATGGCAGCACCTGGGGCCTGCCAGGCGGCGGTCGAGGGCGTGGTGAGGCCCCCAAGTTGGCGGCGCTGCGCGAGGCTAGCGAAGAAACCGGTCTTGACCCGTCATTGGTGGAGCCAGAGTGGTGGGGGATAGACGATCACCAATCATGGAGCTACACCACCGTGGTGGCTCGAGCCACCGAACGGATTGCCCCCGCCTGCGGCAATTGGGAGACCTCCAAGATGAGCTGGGTGCCAATTGACCAGGTATCCCAGCTAGACCTCCACCCGGGACTAGCCCGCTGTTGGCCCATGATTGAACCTCTGATTGGAGCCAGGGCCAAGCTGATCATTGACGGCGCCAACCTGGTTGGCTCCCGGCCTGACGGCTGGTGGAAGGACCGGGCGGGCGCCGCCGGTCGGCTGCGCGACCAATTGGCCAACCTGGCGGACAGGGGTGTGGCCCAGGCCACCATCGCCCCCGAGACCCAAGACAAGCGGACAGACAGCTTCCCCGCTGGCTGGTGGGCCGGCATTGACCTGGTGGTGGAAGGCCAAGCCAAGGGTGTGGCTGCCGTGCCTGGGGTAGCCGTGGTGGAGGCCCCAGCCGAGGGTGACAGCCAGATCCAGAGGCAAACCGTCCTGGCGCTTGAGGCTAACCAGCCGGTACCCGGTCCGGTGGTGGTGGCCACGGCTGATAAGGCGCTGGCCGGTCAGGTCAGGGCGCTGGGGGCCGGGGTGGTGCCACCTGGCCGGCTGCTGCGGGCTCTGTGACACGGCGGAGAGCCCAGCCTAAGTCAAACCCCACCAACGGTGGCCTAGGGTGGATTCATGCCACCGTATTCGCTGCAGGCGGCCAACTGCCAATTGACCCCAATATTGCCGGCAGACATGGACCGGATCTACGAATACTGCCAAGATCCAGAGATCCAGCGGTGGACCGCCGTGCCGGTGCCCTACCGCATGGAAGACGCCGCCGTGTTCGCGGTCGAGTTCTGCTCCAAAGGCTGGGAAGACCCCATTACCACCGAGCGGGTTTGGGGCATTCGGATCGCGGCCGCCGACGGCAGCAGTTATCTAGCCGGGACGGTTGGCCTGCGGCCCGACGGGACCGGTGCGGTCGAGATTGGCTACCTGCTGGCACCGGAATGCCGCGGCCGGGGCTACGGCATGGCGGCGGTGGCGGCGGTGGTGGATCACGCCCTCAGCCCAAGTGGCATGAACATGCGGCGGGTCTTGTGGAAGGCCTACGTCGGCAATTGGACTTCTCGCGTGCTGGCGGTGCGCTGCGGCTTCACCATTGAGGGCACCATCCGTTCTGAGGCGGTGGTGCGCGGCCAGACCAAGGACATGTGGATAGGCACCATCTTGGCTTCGGATCTCCAAGACAAGCCAGACATGTGGGCCCAGCACAACCTAGTTAGACCCTGGAATTAGGCAACTCTCTCCCCAGACAAACCCGCTGACAGGCACAGGACTGACACCCGGCGCTTCATCAAGTTTGAGCGTGGTCAGTGCGCAAAGACCGGAAAGGCGCTGTCACCAAGCTAGGCAGGTGCCGTCGGTTAATGGCGAAGATGGTCAACGCCACGGCGGCGTTAACAGCCGCCAGCACCATGAGCCAGCCTTCGGTGGGCAGGGCAAACTCCAGCACAAAGGTGACCAGCATGAAGGCCGGAGCCCACAGCGGTACCCGCAGACCAACCAAGAAGGCCACCGCCACGGCCGTCACCGACGCTGTCAGCAAAAACTCCTTGATCTGCAGATTTTCGGCGTGGTGCAGGGGCAGGGCCCAACCACCGCCGCCAATCTTGAAGGCCACCGGCAACGAACCCACCAAGGCCGACCACTGGTTGGCAATGGCTGTACACAGCAGCAGCACACCCTCCACCGGTTTGCGGTGGGCCGCCAAGGTCAGGGCCAGGATCACTTCTGGTGCCTCGCTGGCTACCGGCGCCAGCCACTTGATCAAGAAATAGTCAGAGATGCCTAGCACCGAAGCGGCGTTGACCAGCGATTCGATGAAGGGCTCGACCACAACGAAAATGGTGGCACCAGCAATTACGAACAGTACGGTTATCAACGTCAAACGCCGCGACCTTGGTAAGTCACCAATCTGCGCAGCCACGCCCACCAGGTCCGGTTCGTGGTCCTCACCACGGCTGGTGTAGAACAAGAACACGCCAAAAATGACCAGCAGCACCAAGCCCATCCCAAAGTGGAGTTGCCCGGTTAGCACGGCCCCAATGGCAACCGCACAAGCCAACACAATGAAGAACAAGGTGCCATGCGTGTGGGCCGGCATGGTCAGGCCGCTATGGACCCGCCCACCCTCGGTGGCCAAGGTCCGGCGCCGGCGCCGCTGCGCCGCAGCCGCCACCAGCACCACCAGCGGCAGGGCAAAACCGACCAACAACCGGGTGGCGCCGTTCATGTTGGCCGAGGCCAATGGGGCGTACTTGTCTGGATCCGAGCCAGCCTTGAGGGCCAGGTCAACATCCACCACGTATTCAGGCAAAATGGCCACAATGGCCAGCAGCGCCAACGCCAGGGTGCCCTTCAGGTCTTTCTCCAGCGCCTCACCGGCCCAGCTCAGAACAGTGGCGGCGCACCACACGGCCAAACCCAACAGAATCAGAGACACCACCGGCGGGACGTCGAACGGGTTGGAGGTGTGGGCGGCCACGGCCAGCACCAAGCCGGGCACTATCCCTGCCAAGCCCAACGCTATTGACAGCCGGGCGCGCTTAGTCAATGGGGCTCCGATCTGGCGTAGGCTGGCATTGGTTCAACTTCGAAGCCTACCGGGTTGACCGGTCCGAGGCTGCTACGGTGGACCGGGTGGAGGGCACACTTTCCCAGCTGGGTTCCGAGGCGCTGCGCATTGCCGCGGAACTGATCAGATTTGACACCACCAACACCGGAGACAGCGCCTCAGTTGGCGAACGCGCGGCTGCGGAATACGCCATGGGTCTGCTCGAAGAGGTGGGCTACCAGCCGCAATACTTCGAATCGGCGCCCCGCCGCGGCACGGTCTTGCTGCGCATTGAGGGGCGCGATGCCGGCCGGCCGGCTTTGGTGCTACACGGTCACCTTGACGTGGTACCAGCCGAGGCTGGGGACTGGCGGGTTGACCCGTTTAGCGGCGAGATCATTGACGGCTACCTGTGGGGCCGCGGTGCGGTGGACATGAAGGACATGGCAGGCATGATGCTGGCCGTGGTCAGACAGTGGGCTCGCAGCGGCACCCGGCCGCCACGCGATGTGCTGTTTTGCTTCTTCGCTGATGAGGAGGCCGGCGGTCGGCTCGGTTCCCACTGGACGGTGGAGCACCAGCCAGAGTTCTTTGCCGACGCCACCGAGGCGGTGGGCGAGGTTGGCGGCTATGCCACCTATGTGGCTGGGCAGCGGGTTTACCTGCTGCAGACCGCCGAGAAGGGTTTGAGCTGGCTGCGCCTGGTAGCCAATGGCACGGCTGGCCACGGCTCGGCTGAGAACCCCGACAACGCGGTGGTCCACCTGGTGGAAGCTTTGGAGCGCATCACTCGCCATGTCTGGCCTAGCCAACTGGGCCCCACCATGCGTCAGCTCTTATCCGGCGCGGCTGATCTGGCAGGCCTGCCAATTGACTTAGCCGATCCAGCCAGTTGGGAGCCCGTGCTGGCGGCCTTCGGCCCGGCGAAGCGATGGGTTACGCCATCGACCGCCACGGCCTGCAACCTGACGGGCCTGGCTGCCGGTGGCAAGGTCAACGTGGTGCCGGGTCAAGCCACGGGCCTGATTGACATGCGGCCCCTGCCCGGCCAGAGCGCCTGGGCGCTGGAACAAATGGCTGAACTGGCTGGTCCGCAGGTCTCTGTGGAGATAATCAACCAAGACGCGGGCATGGAAGCCCCGCTCACCGGTGACCTAGTTACTGAGATGCAGGCGGCACTGCATCGGGCTGACCCCGCGGGCACCGTGCTGCCCTATATGTTGCCGGGAGGCACCGACGCCAAAGCACTGAGCCAGCTTGGGATTGCCGGCTATGGCTTTACACCCTTGCTGCTGCCCGCTGGGTTTGACTTCACTGCCATGTTTCACGGCGTTGACGAGCGCGTCCCCGTGTCAGCGGTCGGTTTTGGAGCCGAAGTCTTAGCCGATTTCCTGGCCCATTGCTAGGCATGTTGCACACTAGAGGAGTGCTTTGACCAGGTGTTTTGCTTGTCTCAATGCCTGAGCCGGGGTGCCCGCCTGGACCAAGGGCGCTGGACTAGGTACCAACCGCGCTGGCCCTGGACCGTAAGGCGCGGTAGCGTCGTTACATGATCGTTGAACCGCGTGCCGCCTTGGATCGCTTGATTGCCGCTTTGGATCAACACTTTGCCGCTGCCGCCAGTGGCCGGGGTGAAGACGATCCCGCCTACGTCAGTGCCTACCGGACGCTGATTGACGCCTTTGAGACCTACGACGAGGCTCTCTACGAGGTTCACGGCATTGACACACCCTTCCTGGTCTACGACGACGAAGCCGAGGAAGACGGCGATGAAGAAGAGTTCGACGAGTTGGACGAGGGCGAGTTCGACGAGGACGATCCTGAAGCCTAGCCTCGGCTAACTGCCAGACACCCACCTAGGGCGGCTGTCCCTAGAGTCTTGGCGCGCTGACCTCGCACAACGCTTGTACTATGGCCGCGGGCAACACCAGGTCAGTTTGGCGCAGCGCCGCCCTGAGCTGCGGTGCCGTGCGTGCCCCGACAATGGCGCTAGCCACACCAGGCTGGCTGCGCACCCAAGCCAAGGCCACATCAAGGGGAGCCAGGCTCAGACCGTCGGCTGCCGCGACCACGGCATCGACAATCGCGGCCGCCCGGTTGGTCAAATAGGGCTGGACAAAACCGGCTAGGTGAGCCGATGCGGCGCGAGAATCTGCCGGAATGGAGTGGCGGTACTTGCCGGTCAGCACGCCACGTCCCAGGGGCGACCAGGCCAACAAGCCTACCCCCAGCGCCCGGCAGGCTGGGATGGTTTCAGCCTCGACTTCCCTGGCCAGCAGCGAGTATTCGTTCTCGGTGGCTGCCAACCCAGGCAAATGCCCCAAGCGAGCGGCGGCCGTGGCCACCAGCCACGCCGGGTGGTTGGACAAGCCGACGTAGCGGGCTCGACCAGAGCTGACTGCCAGGTTAAGCGCCGACAACGTCTCGTCGAGTGGGGAATTCGAATCGGGGCTCTGTACCAGCCAAAGGTCCACGTGGTCCGTCCCAAGACGCCGCAGCGAGGCGTCCAGACAATTCAGTAGGTTGCCGCGTGAGGCGTCTATCACCCAGCCGCCGCCCCGGCGGCGCGTGCCTGATTTGGTGCAGATCACCAGGTCTTCGCGGGAAACCACCGCACCGGGACCAACCAGCGAACCGAGCAGCGTTTCGGCCGCGCCCTCGCCATAGGACGTGGCGGTGTCAATCAGGTTGCCGCCGGCCTGGACAAACTCCGCCAACTGGTCGGCCGCGTCCATCTGCTCTGTGTCGCGGCCCCAGGTCATGGTGCCCAATCCAAGGGCAGAGACCTTCAAGCCGGTGCGGCCAACACTGCGGTACTCCACGGCGGCAAGGTTAGTAGCAAGCCGGGGTATATGTGGGAGACTCGCTTGGTGCACGTCTGGGAAGCGCTGATTCTAGGCCTGGTGCAAGGTCTCACCGAGTTCCTGCCAATCTCCTCTTCGGCCCACGTGCGCATTGTGGGCGAATTGCTGCCAATGGGTTCCGAACCAGGTGCGGCGTTCACCGCAATCATCCAGATCGGCACCGAGGCAGCGGTGCTGCTGTACTTCCGGCGGGAGATATACGCCATTGCCAGCGCCTGGTTGGCTTCTCTGAAGAAGCGCGGTCAACCCTTAGGTGACCTAGCCCGCATGGGCTGGCTGATCATTATCGGCTCGGTGCCCATTGTGGTGCTAGGGCTGGCGTTCCAAGACGCCATAGAGCAGCCCATGCGCAACCTCTGGCTGGTGGCCACCATGCTGATCGTGTTTGGCGCCCTGCTTTTCCTGGCGGATCAATTCACGGCCAGGCTGCGGCATCGCCGAAAAGAACTGACCAACCTGACCTGGCGGGACGGCTTGCTCTATGGCGGAGCCCAGGCTTTGGCGTTGATCCCCGGAGTGTCGCGTTCCGGTGCCACCATCACGGCTGGTCTGTTCATGGGATATAGCCGCGCGGCGGCGGCTAGGTACTCGTTCTTGCTGGCCATGCCGGCGGTTTTCGGTTCTGGCCTGTACCAGGCGGCCAAGTCGCTAAGGGGAGTCAAAGCCGACCTGCTGTTCCCCGGCTGGGCCCCCACCATTGTCGCGGCCCTGCTGGCCTTCGTGGTTGGCTACCTGGTGATCATTGCCTTTTTGAAGATAGTTACCACCTTCAGTTACCGACCATTTGTCTACTACCGTCTGGGCTTAGGCGCACTAGTTATGTTGCTGGTAGCGACCGGAGCGTTGCAGGCCAGTTAAACTACTACCGTGCGAACTTGGACGGGGCCGTCGGTCAGTGTGATCCCGGGCAAGTGTGATGTGCCGTTGATCCACAACGACATGACCGGAGTCAAGGAGCCCAGCGCCATCGGTGAAGTGGCCAGCCTGTACGTCTGTGGCATAACCCCCTACGACGCGACACACCTGGGCCACGCTGCCACTTACCTGGCGTTTGACCTGCTGGTCCGGGCCTGGCGGGACGCAGGCTTGTCGGTGCGCTTTGCCCAATGCTTGACCGACATTGACGACCCACTGCTGGAACGTGCCCGAGCCATGGGTTTGGACTGGGCCACCATTGCCGCTGATCAAACCAATTTGTTCCGCAGCGACATGGCCGCGCTACGGGTCATTCCGCCGGACTTCTACCGCGGGGTCATTGAGTCAATCCCAGCGATTGTGCGCGGTGTGGAAAGCCTGATAGACCGCGGTTGGGCTTACCGGGTGCCAGTGTTGGGGGCGGCCCCCGGGGCGCTGGGTGACGTTTACGCCGACCTGTCGATGGACCCGGGGTTCGGCTCACTGACCCAATTGGCTGAGCACACCATGGACAGATTGTTCGCCGAACGCGGCGGCGACCCGGAACTGCCCGGCAAACGAAGCCGGTTGGACCCCTTGCTATGGCGGGCCCAACGCCCAGGCGAACCAGAGTGGGACGGTAGGACGTTAGGCCGGGGGCGGCCAGGCTGGCACATCGAGTGTGCAGTGATTGAGGCGGCGGAGCTGGGAATGCAAGTCGACGTGCTGGGCGGCGGTAGTGATCTGGCCTTTCCACACCACGAAATGTCTGTCTCTCACGTCAGAGGCATGACCAAGGTGGATCAACCCGTCCGGGTGACCATGCATCCTGGCATGTTGGGTTACGGCGGGCAGAAGATGTCCAAGTCCTTGGGCAACTTGGTGTTTGTCCACGAGATGCTGGCCCGTGGCATCAACCCGGCAGCCATTCGTCTGGCCCTGATGTCACGCCACTACCGCGAAGACTGGGAGTGGACCGGGCAAGAGCTGGTCAAAGCTGAGACCCGGTTGATGAAATGGCGCGAGGTGATCTTATCGGCACGTGAGCAGGGCTCTTCGGCCCAGACCATCACTTTGATTAGGCGAGCCCTGGCCAATGACCTGGACACACCGGGTGCCATTGCCGCCATTGACCATTGGGTGGACACCGCCCCCACCGACCCAGAACGGCACGCCTTCGCCGGGGCCGACCTACGCCGCGCCATCGACGCGCTGCTTGGGGTTCAGCTGTATTAGACAATGGCGTTGCTGACGGCAGCACGGCGCCAAGGTTGGTGTTGTAGGGCGGCAGTGTCCGATGGCGCGCGCTAGTCAGCCTTGTGACGCCGCAGGTAGCGTTCGAGTTCCTTGGCCAAGGCCTCACCTGTGGCGGCCGGAGAGTCCAGGGTGTCTTTGGCCGCTTCCAGCTTGGCCACGTATTCAGTAACTTCAGAATCTTCGGCAGCCAGGGAGTCCACGCCTTCTTGCCAATTGGCGGCATCTTGGTACAGCGCGGTCTTGTCAAACTCCGTGCCAAGCTGCAGTTCAACCTCGCCAAGCAGCGCCAACTGGGCTTTGGGTGAGGGCGTGGCGGCCACGTAGTGCGGCACGGCTGCCCACATGGCCAAGCTGGGCAGGGCGGCATTGGTCCAGGCGATGTACTCCAAGACACCGACAATCCCGGCCGGCCCTTCGTAGTTTGATGGTTCTAGAGCCAGGGCCTTAGACAGCTCCGTGCTAAGGGAGGTCAACTTGACCGGCACCGGCCGGGTGTGAGGCACATCCGCTAGCAAAGCGCCCAGTATGATCAGCTGCTCAACTCCCCGGCTGGCCAGCACCTCTAAGACTTCGTCGCAGTAGGCCTGCCAGCGGAAGGACGGCTCCACCCCGTTGACCAGAACCAAACGGCGCCCGTTGGCCGATCCCTCCAAGAAATCGGTGGTGGGCCAATACAGGCATCGGTTGCCTTCGGCGTCAAATTTGGCCTGTGGGCGGTTGACCTGAAAATCGCAGAAGCCTTCGGGGTCAATCACGGCGAACGGCTCCGCTTCAAGTGCCTCGGCTAGGAAGGTGACTGTGTCAGTCGCGGCCGCGCCGGCATCGTTCCACCCAGCAAACGCGGCAATCGCGATGGGCGGCGGCACGGCGGCCTTGGCGGTTTGTGGCACGTTTCTACCCTATCTGCACCATCCAAGGACGGACGGGATTTGCCAAAGCCTGAGCCGTGCGCCCGGTGGTCGATCGAAGCGTGGTAGAAGACCAGGCCGGGCGCGAACCCGCCGGCGAAACACGCCCCGCTTACAATTGGGGACTGTGCTTAGGATCCTGGTGGCCGACGGTGCCATGGGAACCATGGTGCAGCAGGCCGGTTTGTGCTGGCCGGCTGATGCCGTAACTGAGGGCGGCTGCATCGAAGCGTTGAACCTGACCCAACCTGCGGCCATTGAACTGATTCACCAGGCCTACCTGGCGGTTGGCGTGGACGCGGTCACCACCAACTCCTTCGGTGCCCACCCAGCCGCTCTAGCCGAATACGGCTTGGCCGACCAAACCGAGCAGCTCAATCAGGCGGCTGCCCAACTGGCCCGGACTGCGGTCAAGGCTGCGGCGCGACCTGGTACGGCGGGGCTGGTGCTGGGTTCAATGGGGCCTGGCTCCAAGCTGCCCTCACTGGGCCACATCACGTTTGCCGAGCTGCGCCATGGCTACGCCCGCCAAGCCGCGGGCTTGCTGGCTGGCGGTGCCGACCGGCTACTGATTGAGACCTGCCAAGACCCCTTGCAAGCCAAAGCAGCAGTCTTGGGGGCCCGGGACGCCAGCGCCAAAGCCCACCTGACCGTGCACTTCACGGTTGAAGCCAGTGGCACCATGCTGTTGGGCACCGAGACCTTGGCAGCCCTGACCACTTTGGCGGCGTTGGGGATTGACGGCATTGGCCTGAACTGTGCCACCGGGCCAGAAGAAATGTCCGAGCACCTGCGAACCTTAGCTAGGTCCACCGAGCTGCCCATCTCGGTCATGCCGAACGCCGGGCTGCCCACCATTGGACCGGACGGTCAAGCCGTCTATGACTTGACCCCTAAGGCCCTGGCAGACTGGCTGGAGCTGTTTGCCAGCGAATACGGCGCCGCCATGGTGGGCGGCTGTTGCGGCACCACGCCAGATCACCTGGCCGAGGTGGTGGCGCGGTTGGGCGGACAAGCCGTGCGGCAGCCTGCCGCCGTTGGCCACACAGCGCGGCGTTCCACGGCGGGACAGGTGGCTTCGCTCTACCAGGCGGTGGCACTGCGTCAACAGACCGCCTACCTGGCGGTGGGCGAGCGGACCAACGCTAACGGTTCCAAAGTGTTCCGCACCGCCATGTTGGCTGGGGACACTGACGGGTGTGTGACCCTGGCTCGCGACCAGGCCGCCGCCGGCGCCCATCTGTTAGACCTGTCGGTGGACTACGTGGGACGCAATGGCGTGGCGGACATGACCGCGCTAAGTAGCGCGTTGACCAGGGCCGTGGCTTTGCCTCTGATGATTGACTCAACCGAACCGGCGGTGATCCAGGCGGCCTTAGAGAACCATGGCGGGCGCGCGGTGGTCAACTCGGTCAACTACGAGGCCGGCGCCGGGCCTGGTTCACGTTTTGCCCAGATCATGGCCCTGGTACGCGCCCACGGCGCGGCTGTGGTTGGCCTAGCCATCGACGAGCAAGGCCAGGCCCGCAGTACCGACCACAAGGTGGCGGTGGCTAGACGATTGATGGCGCAGCTGACCGGTGAATACGGGCTTGATGTGGCCGACATTCTGATTGACTCGTTGACCTTTCCCATTGGGACTGGTCAAGCCGAAACGCGGCAAGACGCCCTAGCTACTCTGGAGGCCCTAGCCACCATCCGGGCCGAATTCCCTGGTGTCAACTTGCTGTTGGGGGTGTCCAACGTTTCGTTTGGCCTGTCACCCGCAGCCCGGGTAGTACTCAACTCGGTGTTCCTAGATGAAGCCATCAAGGCGGGTCTGAGCGCGGCTATTATTCGGCCCGGCGGGATCAGGCCGCTGGCAGGGTTGGATCCAGACTTGGTGCAGGTCGCGGTGGACTTGATCTATGACCGGCGGCGTGAAGGTTACGACCCGTTGACGGCGCTGCTTGAACGCTGCCAGGACCAAATCACCGACCTTGAGACCGCTGGGTCAGCGCTGACTGACTTGCCACTCACGGAACGCATCGCGGCTCGAGTGGTGCAAGGTGCGCCAGATGGCCTGGCAGAAGACTTGAACGCGGCGCTGGCTAACGGCTATCAACCGCAAGAGTTGATTGACCAAACGCTGCTGGGCGCCATGGCCCAGGTGGGCCAGCTATTTGGCGCCGGACGGATGCAGCTGCCGTTTGTGCTGCGCAGCGCTGAGGTGATGAAGCAGGCCGTTGACCTGCTTGAACCGCATCTACCAGGGGCGGGTGCCGCCACCAAAGGCACCGTGGTGCTGGCCACGGTGGCCGGGGACGTGCACGACATTGGTAAGAACCTGGTGGACATAATCTTGTCCAACAACGGCTACCGAGTTGTCAATCTGGGGGTGAAGCAGTCCATAGGTCAGATCCTGGCGGCGGCTGAACGCCACCAAGCCATGGCCATTGGCTTGTCTGGGCTGTTGGTCAAGTCCACCCAGGTGATGCGTGACAACCTGGCCGAGATGAACCTGCGCGGTGTGGCCAGGCGGTGGCCGGTAATTCTAGGTGGAGCGGCGCTGACCCGCGGATTTGTCGAAGACGACTTGAGCGCCATGTTTGACGGCCAGGTGTACTACGCCAAAGACGCGCTTGAGACTCTGAACCTGGTGAATCGTCTGGCGGCTGGGTCAGTTGAAGCCACTGCTGAAGCCAACCAGGCCCAGCCCGGTGGCGCGTCATCGGTGAGCAGGGGAGTGGCACCGGGCGGTGAAGCTAGCGGCCAAGAAGGACGCTCGCCCTACATCCAAGCCGCGCCGGTGCCCCCGCCGCCGTTCTGGGGTAGCCGCGTCACCAAAGGAGTCAGGCTGGCTGACTTCGAACCCCTGGTTGACCCGCGCGCGCTCTTCATCGGCCAGTGGGGCCTCAAGGCAGGCACGGGGGAGCGCAGCGTGGACCAGCTGATCGCCGAAGAGGGCTGGCCCCGCTACCGGGCGCTCATGGACCAGGTGAGGTCACAGGGGTTGGTGACGGCCGGCATCGTTCACGGCTATTTCCCGGTGCGGGCAAATGGTGAGTCTCTGAGCGTGCTGGATCCGGTGGACCAGTCAACCGAGGTGGGCCGGTGGCACTTCCCTAGGCAAACCGACCGCAAAGGTTTGGCCCTGACGGATTTCTTTGCGCCGGACCGGACCGATGTGTTGGCCTTGCAGGCGGTGACGGTGGGGCCAGGGATCAGCGCGGCTGGTCAGGACCTGTTCAAGGCGGGACACTTCCGGGAGTATGTCGAGTTGAATGGCTTGGGTGCGGCTCTGGCCGAGGCCTTGGCACAGTACTTCCACGACCGGATCAGGCAAGAATGGTCCCTAGCCGCCGGACAAGGCACCCGGTTCTCGCTGGGATACCCGGCTTGCCCGGATGTGAAGGGACGGGCTTTGATAGCGCGGCTGCTTAGGATAGAGAGGATCGGTTTGGAGTTGACAGACGGCTACCTGCTGGACCCACCACATTCGACCGAAGCGCTGGTGATACACCACCCACAAGCCACCTACTTCTCGGTCCGCCCGGGTGGTCCTAAGGCGACGCCATGAGTGAGCTGAAGGCGGTGCTGTGGGATCTTGACGGCACCTTGGTAGATTCCGAACCGTTCTGGTTTGTCGCCATGCGGGCTCTCATGGC